>Ga0080064_1001148_pt1 | contig 57845 bp, 48 predicted proteins | sample Subgrocontami54m_FD_69260 | JGI IMG/M metagenome (GOLD analysis project Ga0080064, IMG submission 69260) | Subsurface groundwater microbial communities from S. Glens Falls, New York, USA - GMW46 contaminated, 5.4 m (SPADES assembly) (version 2) ... | reverse complement strand
GCGAGGTTTCAAGGAATGTAGGGCGGGGTCTCCCGACCCCGCCGCTAAATGCACTCTGCAACGTATCCGGCGGGGTCGGGAGACCCCGCCCTACATCGCTCCAATTTCCCTCCTCGCCTGTCTCCGCGGCTTCCTGCAAAACCCGAAGACTGATCTTGGCTCATTCGCTTGCGCCGGCGCGTTCGGCTTTCACCACCCGTGCCTTCTTCACGAAATCCGGATCGATCGTCACCCCGAAGCCGGGGCCGGTCGGGCAGCGCACCAGGCCGTGCTCGCACTTCAGCGAGGAGGTCGGGCACGACACCGGGATGGTCGCGTTGCCCTTGAATTCCTGATACGGGCCCATGTTGGGCGTGAACGCGGCAAACTGCACGACATCGAGGTAGCCCAGGCCGCCGCCCGACATGTGCGGCACCACCGTCAGCCCGGCCGCCGCCGCCATACGCGCCACCTTCGTCGCGCGAATGAAACCGCCGCCGTAGTGGAGGTCCGGCTGGATGATGTCGGCGCCGCGATGGGCGATGACCCAGTGGAAACGGTGCAGGCTGTACTCCTGTTCGCCGAGCGCGATGGGAATCGTGAGTGCATCGGCCACTGCCTTCGTGCTCCAAAGATCATCGAATTCGCAGGGTTCCTCGTAAAACCCGAAGCGATGCTCCTCGAGCAGCCGGCCGATGCGGACGGCCTCCTTCACGTCGTAGGAGCTGTTCGCGTCGCCGTAAAGTGTCAGCGCATCGCCAAACGTTTTCCGCACGAGCGGCACAAGCGCCTCGGTGCGGCCCGGCGGATCGTCCGCATTGCGGCTCATCCGGCCGCCCAGCCGGAACTTGATCGCCTTCACGCCGGAACCGGCGACGAGTTTCTGCAGGTAGGCGATCTCGGCCTCCGGCGTGTTGCCGCGGTTGCCGCTCGCGTAATAGACCGGGATGTCGCGGCGCCGGGCGCCCCCGAAGAAGTCCGCAATCGGCCGCTGCGCCACCTGCCCCATCAACTCCAGCAGCGCCTGCTCCACCGCCATCACGCAGACCCAGAAGATCTGGCCCTGCATCTTGTAGTTGCTCCCGGCGCGGTAGACGTCCCAGTGCAGCGACTCGATTTGCCGCGCGTCCTTCTTCAGGTAGGTCGGCACGACATTGCCCAGGAAAACCGGATACGCCTTCGCGAACGTCGCGGGATTCGGCACCGTGATGGCCTCCGCGCCATCCGTGGAGCGGGCGCGCACGAGGTAGTTCCGGCCGTTTTGCAGCAACTCGATCGAGGCCACCGTCACCGGCGACTTCACCGACGCGAGGTTCAGCACCGGCGCGTCCATGATGCGCTTCAGTTCCTCCGGGGACGGCGATGAACTCGACGCCGGCTTCGCGGCGCGCGCATGACCGGCCGCGCCACCCAGCGCCGCGAGCGCGGCGGAAGTCTTGAGAAAATTGCGGCGGGAAAAAGACGAGGTGTTCATGGGGTGAGGCCGCCCAGCTTGGGCGCCGAGAGCGGTCACGCAATCTCGATGGTGCCGGTAGGGCCGGCTCGGGCGCATCTCAGTTTCTTGCAATGGGGACGCGGCGCCTCCGCCGCGTTGCTCCGACCGGGGCGAGGGCGCCCCGGCCCCAAACGCTCCGCGCTCGCGGGCACGGTCCCTCTGCGGATGCAAGAAACTGAGATGCGCCGGCCGGCTCTACGTTCTTACGAATTCTGGAGGGACGACCTCCGTGTCGTCCGCGGCCCGCACAGAGGCGGGCCCTCCAAGTCCCTCCCCGACATCGCCCTGGCCGGCTCGGAGAGCCGGCCCCACCAGACGAAGCGTGCGCGAGGGACTCAATACGACCACGTGGTCGTGAACCGCAGTTCCCGCGGCTGCACGAGGTCGTAGCGGCTGTACGCGAGCCCGCGGCCGCCGGGCATCATGAATCCGTCGGGCGCGGTCGCGCCGGTCGCGATCCGCACGGGAATGATCTCGGTGTTGTCGAGCACGTTCGATATGTTGAGTTGGAACCGCACGCGGCCGGGCAGCCGCGCGAACTTCCGCGAATACGCGATCATCAGGTCATTGGCCGTGATCGCCTTGCCGTAATTTTCCCCACCTTGGGAATTCGAGCCAATCACATTGGCGGATCGCCAGCGCCACCCGCCGCCGACCGTGAAGCCCTTCAAGCGGCCCTCCTTGAAGTCATACGCGGTGAACAGGCTCACCTTGTGCGGCCGCAGGCCCCAGCGCTTCTCCTCGCTGTCGCGTTCATTGTTCAGCGCCTCGACGAGATTGAAAATTTCCTGCGCGATCGTGTTGCCGTTCGACGTCGTGAGCGTCGAAACGTTCGCCGCCGGGCTCATCGCGCCGAGCTCGAGCCATTTCGCGATCGTCTTGCCGGACTCGAACGCGCTCGGATCGACCACAAACCGGCCGGTCGCGTCCTGCCGCACGCCGTTCAGCAACCGGCCGTCGGCGATCTTGAGCCCATACCATGAGCGAATTTCCGCGCCGACGTTCTGGCGGATGAAGTCCGTGTAGGAGTAGTTCGCGACGAAGCGCCAATTTCGCGTCAGGTTCGCCGTGACCCGCGCCTCGTACCCCGTAGACTCGGAATCCGACGAGGCGGCGGTCGCGGGCGGGTTGTAGGCGGAATAGATCGGCTGCCACTGCGTGGTCGAGATCGGCCGGCCGGTGCCGACGAGCACGCCGGCAAACGCGTCCATCACGCGGAGATTGCGGTCGTCGACGTTGGCGAAGCCGTTCGTCGTGATCCGGCCCTGCTCGGTCGACGTGAAATACACTGCTTTCGCGTTCACGCGGCCGCCGAGCAGGTCGAAACCGAGCCCAAAATCCGACCCGACGCCCTTCGACGGCGGCGCGAGGTTGCCCTCCGGGAAAATCTTGCGGGTGAACGACGGCAGTCCGCGGTTCGAGGAGTGATTCGCAATCAGCGACAGCCAGTCGAAGGCATGGTAGACCGCGCCCGCCGTGCCGGTCTGGCCGGTCGCCGTCGTGGTCTTGCTCTTGCTGCGATCGCGATCCACCACGTCGCCAATCAAGGGATCGGTGTAGTAGCCCAGCTCGACCACGTCGACGTTGTCGCGCCGATAACCGACGGTCGTCACCAACTTGCCGTTGAAAAAGTAACTCTGCACCACGCCGAGCGCCGTGTTCGACTTCTGCTCGCCCCCACTGTTGTTGGCCAGGTTGGCTTCGTTCGCCCAGAGCAGCCCGTAGGTCCGTCCATCAAAAGCAACCGTGGTTGGGAGCGAGCGCCAGTCGCCGACGCGGTAGGTGGCCCAACTGCCTTCCGTGATGTAATTGCGCACCGTCAGCCGGTTGTTCGCGTTGCTCGGCGTGGCGTTGTAGGGGTGGCCGGCGAACGAGAGCCACGAAATCGCACGCGAGTCGAACTGCTCCGTGCGCGAAACCATCGCGGCGAAACGGTGCCGGCCGAACCATTTCGACTTGGTGTCGAGGGAATACGAGGCCGAGAGCCGGCCCTCGCGTGAATCGCCAATGTGCACATCGCGCCGCCAGTTGCCGTCATAATACAGCCGGCCGGCAAACGGGTTAGCGGGACCGCCGACTCCAAGGGTGCGATTGGGATCGCCGCGCAGAGTCGGATCGGTGCCCGTCATGAGGTTCACCACCGCCCTCGTGTATTGGTAATTGTAGCCGAGGTTGAATGCGAGATCGCGCGTGGCCTGCCAGTCGCCGGTGATCGTGAAATTGCGCAAGGCCTGTTCGCGGTGCATCCCCGGACCGGCGGCGTTGACATTCGCCGGATAAATTCGCGGGTCGCGCACCTTCAACGCCGATGTCGTGACGCCCGGCGTACCGTCGGGCGCGCGGACGGCCGAGTTGTTGTAGCTGCCGCTCAGGAAGGCGCCGATGTTGTCGAACACCGTGCCGTCATTTTCGATGAAGATCGCGCGCCGGTTGGTGCCGGTCCGGTTGCCATCGCGCGCCGTCACGCCGAGCGCGAGCATCGCGGCGGTCGGCACCGTGTTGTTCGGGGTAAACGTCACGGCGTTCACGCCCTTCGCCTCGCGGTTATCGTACCACGCCAGCGCCTCGTCGGTTTCCACCGTGTTGCGAATGACGGCATTGCGGTCGCGGCCGACTTCGCCCATCGCGGTAAATTTGATCTTACGCGTGGGCCGCACGGTCACCGAGCCAAAGATCCGCTTCTTGTCCTGGTAATCGAACGCGCGCCAGCCGCCGTTTTCCTGCAGCAGCCCCGACAGCGAAACCGCCAGCTTGTCCTGGTGCAGGACCTTGTTGGCGTCGATTTCCAGCCGGCTGCGGTGAAATGATCCCGTGCCATACCGGACGTTGGCACTGTCGCGCGCGGTGCTCGCAATCTTCGACGACTCGTTGATCAAGCCGCCGGGCGAACCCACGCCGAACAGGATGCTGTTGGGTCCGCGGCTGTCCTCATACCGGCCGACCCGGTAGGGATCAGTGGGAATCAGGCTCGTGAAGTAATCACTGCCGAGGCTCGCCGCCATGCCGCGGATCAGGAGCGTCGGCGTGAGGCTCTGCGCGTTGATGACGGGATTCTGGCCGTTGCCCGCCTGGTTCTCGTTCGTGTTCATCTCGGCGTTGACCGAGTATTGCACGAGTTCGCGGAGGTCAGTGATCGCGAGGTCGTCCAGGAATTCCTTGGTGAACACCGAGACGGAGCCCGCCGTGTCACGCAGGGAGGTGTTGAGCCGGCTGCCGGCGATGGTGTTTTCCGCCTGGTAGCCCACGTCGCGGCTCGTGTTCACCGTGAACGGGCTCAACTCGATGATTTCCTGGGGGGGAGGCAGGGACGGCGGCGCCGGCTCGGCGGCCGATCCCCGACCGAGGGGAAAAAAGGCGAGGGCCAAAAGGGCGACGGAAGTGCGGAGGGTTCGATTCGGGTTCATCGGATGCAATAGAGTTTGCCCCGCAAGGGCCGGACGACAGCGGCGCGTGGCCGACTGTAGCGGAAACCAAGCGGAGCGGGCGCACAAGCGAAAACGATGGCCGGCGGACGAGGCGGAGGCGAGTATTCACGTTTATGATACCTAGATGCCCCGGGCGCCCGCCGGCCATGGACAGCGCGACCGCGCCGGCGAAGTCTCCTCGTCGCGCTGTCAAGCCCGCTGTGACCCCGAACTTGGGTAGACGCGACCGTTGTGCGGCGACCGCGCTCGGCCGCAATGGCGGCCATGCACCACCAGAAGCTTTCGCACGCCCCGGTCGAGCGGCGGTTGGTGATCGTGCAGCATCGACCGGTTCTGATGGATTGGGATCTCGCCCGGCTGCTGGCATTGCCGCTCGGCCGGTTGCGCGGGCTGGTCTGGGAGTATTACGAGCAGTTCCCGGGCGAACTCTGCTTCCAGCCCGAAGCGCACGAGTTGCCGGTCGAGCGCCGTCAGCCGCACGCCAGCGCTTTCACCGAGCAGGGCGTGTGGATGATCGCGACCGTACTCGGCACTCGCGCCGCACTCGAGCTGGCGATGACGATGTCGCGCGCTTGCGCCGCCTGCCGGGAACAACGGCGGTTCAGTGTCGCGCCGGAACCCGCCGCCTACCGCTGATCCCTCCACAGCCTGTAGGCAGAACGCCCCCACCCCGCGCTCCAGAGTGGACAAACGAATTCTGCGGGGCGAGGGCACCCCGCCTGCAATTGGATGTTCGCTACGCGCGCCAACCGAGCTCGACACTCTGGCCGTGTTCGGCGCGGTTCGAATCGAGGCAGCGCAGCTGCAGCCGGATGCCTTTGGGCTGGACCTGCGCGACGACCCACCCCGCCGGCCGGCCTTGCTCGAACACATACGCGGTGGTGGGAAGGTTGATCAGGTGCAGCCCGCTCTCGTCCTTCTCCACCGTCCAACGATGCGAGTGGCCGAAGAAGTATGCCTTCACGTGACGACGCGGCCGCAACACGGCGAACAGCGCGGCTTCATCGATGATGTTCACCTTGGTCGGGCTCAGCGATGGGTTGTGGTGCGTCATCACGAGCGCCGGCTTGCTGGCGTTGGCGTCGAGCGCGCGGGCCAGCCAGCCGAGTTGCGATTCGCCGAGCAAACCGGGGGTGGAATTCGTCTGGTCGAGCGAATCGAGCATGAACCAGTTCGCGCGCTCGCTGCGCAGCATCGCCACCTGCCGGTCGGCGAGCGGTCGCTGCGCGGGATCGCCGGCCGGCACCGCGGCCCAGAAGCGTGCGCGATGATCGTGGTTGCCGAGCGCGAGGTGCAGCGGAATCTGCGCGTTGCGCACCGGGGCCACGAGCTCGAGGAAAGTCGCGTAGTCGGCCGCCTCGCCGGTGTTGAACGCGAGGTCGCCGTTGATGATGGCCGCGGCCGGCCGCCGCGGTTGCCGGAGGACATCCTCCACGACGCTGGTGAACTGCGCGGCCATGTTGATGCCGCGACCCAGCTTCGCGCGGTCGGCCGCGATGTGCGGATCCGAAATCAGCGCCCAGGCATGCGGATCGATGTCCGGCGTCGCGCCGAATCCGCGCGAGCGGAGCAACAGGCCGGCGCTCGCAGCGAGTGAACCGGTGAGGAACTGGCGACGGGAAAGAGGCGGGAGATGGATCGGCATGGCGGGAGCATCAAATGCTCCTCTCCCCCGAAGGAACAGCCGAAATCGGCCCCATCAGATCGTCAGCACCCGCGCCGGCTCGGTGATTCGGCCGGTGAGGAGATACGTCGTCACTTCGCCCACGCCCTTGCAGGCGACGCTGCCGCGGGGCGTGAAACTGAACTTTCCCTGCAGCAGTTCGTGCGAGGCGGCCGACACCTGGATGCAATCCGGCATGCCGGACGACTGCATGCGGCTGGCGAGGTTCACCGTCGCACCCCAGAGATCGTAACTGAATTTCTGCCGGCCGATGATCCCGGCGACGACCGGCCCGGAGTTCAGGCCGATACGCATCCGGAACCGGCTGCCGCGATCGGCGTTGAACGCATGCAGCTCGTCCAGCATCTCGAGCGCCATGCTGGCGACCGCCTCCGCGTGGTCGTGCCGCCGCTCGGGCAGACCGCCCACGACGAGATAGCTGTCGCCGATGGTCTTGATCTTTTCCAGCTGATGGCGGTCGGCGAGTTGATCGAACCGCGAGAAAATATCGTTGAGCAGCGACACGAGTTCCTCCGGCTCGGTGCGACTCGCGAAGCTGGAAAAATCCACGACGTCGGTAAAGAGCACCGTGACGCCGTTGTACCGCTCCGCGATCGTCCGCTCGCCCTGCTTGAGCCGCGTCGCGATCGTTTCCGGCAGCACATTGAGCAGCAACCGCTCGGATTTTTCCTGCTCGAGCTCCAGCAGCCGCCGCTCGTTCTGCACCTGGATGAGCCGGAGTCGCTCGATGTCGCGGAGCCGTTTCCGCTCCAGCGTCGCGCCGACCCGCGCGCGAAAAATCACCGATTTCACCGGCTTCAAAAGATAATCCTCCGCGCCCAACTCGATGCAGCGCACGACCGCATCGAGGTCGTCGACGCCGGAGCTCACGATGACCGGCAGTTGCCGCCGCGCCGGATCCGGATCGTCGCGCAGCACCTTGAGCACGCCAAAGCCGTCGAGCCGCGGCATCTGGATGTCGAGGATCAGCAGGTCGAATTCCCGGGTGCGAATGTGTTCCAGCGCCTCGAGGCCATCGCCTGCCGTGGTGACGTTCTTATAGCCAAAAAGGTCCAGCTTCGCGACAATGACATTGCGCAACTCGACGTTGTCATCGACGACGAGGATCGAGGCCAGGTGACCGTGCGGGTCGGAAGCCGCGAGCTGCAGTTGCGCAATCTGCTCGGTGTTGAGCCCGCCCTTCGCCGTGGGTTGGAGCAATTGAAAGGCGCGGGACTCGAGGGGGCGCAACGAGGTCATGGCGCGGGAGTGTAGGAAGTTTTCGCCGGACGCAAAGAGCGGTTTTTGCGCAGTGCCACCTACGCTTACACCGAGTCACCGGAACTTGCGGGTTGTACCCGCCGCCCCGGCTGCTTTCGATGCGACGCCATGCTTCGGAAACTCGCGCTCGTCGTCCTTCCCCTCCTCCTCGTGACAGGTTACGCCGCGGCCGACCGGCGACCGAATGTCGTGCTGATCCTCATCGACGACTTCGGCTACGAATGCGTCACCGCGAACGGCGGCCAGAGCTATCGCACGCCGGTGATGGACCAGCTCGCCGCGACCGGCGTGCGCTTCGAGCAATGCCACGTGCAGCCGCTGTGCACGCCCACGCGCGTGCAGCTGATGACCGGGCTGAGCAATCGCCGCAATTACACGCACTTCGGCCACCTCGATCCGTCGCAGACGACGTTCGGCAACATCTTCAAGGAGGCCGGCTACGCGACGTGCATCACCGGCAAATGGCAACTGAGCAACGGCTACGAAGGCCCGGGCCATTTCGGCTTCGACGAGTATTGCCTGTGGCAGCTGACGCGCCGGCCCGGTCGCTACAAAAACCCCGGGCTCGAGATCAACGGCAAGCCGCACGACTGGACGAAAGGCGAATATGGGCCGGACATCGTGAACAACTACGCGCTCGATTTCATCACGCGGCAAAAAGACCGGCCGTTTTTCCTCTACTACCCGCTGATGCTCACGCATGCGCCGTACGATGCGACGCCCGACAGTCCGGACTACGCGACGGCGGCGAGCGGCGGCAAAGGCAACTACCAGCATTTCGCGGACATGGTGGCGTACACCGACAAGCTGATCGGCACCGTCATCGCGAAGCTCGAGGCGCTTCACCTCCGCGAAAACACCGTGGTGCTCGTGGTCGGCGACAACGGCACAGGCCGCGGCACGCCTTCCAAATTCAAGGGCCGCGACGTCGTTGGCGGCAAGGGCACGACGACGATGTGGGGCACGCACGTGCCGGCGATCGGCAACTGGCCGGGACATTTTGCGTCGGGCAAGGTATCGACGGACCTGATCGACGCGACGGACTTCCTGCCGACGATCTGCGAGGCGGCGGGAGTGCCGCGGCCGGCCGCAAAGCTCGATGGCCGCAGTTTCCTGCCGCAGTTGCGCGGGGAAAAAGGCCAGCCGCGCGAGTGGCTGTACTCGTGGTACAACCCGAGCGGCGGCGCGACCGCGAAAGCGGAGTTCACGCACGACGCCAAGTACAAGCTCTACATCGACGGCCGTTTCTTTCGCGTCGACCGCGATGACAGGGAGGAGTCACCGCTCAAGGACGCCGCGCTCGACGCCGAGGCGAAGGCCGCGAAGCAGAAGCTCGCCGCGGCCCTGCAACAATTCGCCGGGCCGCGCCCCGAGGTGTTCGTCAAGCAAAGTCAGCCCTTTGGCGGCGAAGCGGGTGAGGATGCCGAGGGCCAGAAGACGGACAAGAAGGCCAAGGGAAAACGGAAGAAAAAATAACACGAACTGGGCTCGGCATCGAATGGCGCCAAGTCGAGCTGTAGCGCGGTCAATCTGACCGCGCACGTCGGGCGAATCTTCCTGTTCGTAGAGGCGCGGCCAGGTTGACCGCGCTACGCTCGCACGGCGATGCGAACGATCGCCGGTGGTGATACGTTCGCGCGCTCCTTCCGGCAGGCGCACGCGATTCAATTACGCCGCCGCCGCCGCCTTCAGGCGCGCGCGCACGAAGGCGATGTGGCCGCGCAGCGCGTAGAACTGCTCCCCAAACGAGGCGGGCACCTTGAGCGCGTTCACGCTGCTCTCGATTTCGTCCAGTCGCACGAGCAATTCGCTCGCGCGCGCGGGCGTCAGGGGGAAATCGGCATCACGCTCGAGCCGCAACATCGGCCGATAGCAGCGATAAATCCGCAGCTGGACGCTCCACTTGTACGCGATCGGCAGGAGCCGAACCGCCGGGATCAAGATCAGGACGATCGGGACGATCGCCACGAGCACGCGGTTGATCAGGCTCGCCAGCCAGAACGACGGGATGAGCCGGTAGGTGAAGCCGAGGCCTGATTTATAGTAGCGCTGCGCGTCGGAGCTGATCGGAAACTCCCGCTCGAGCGGAGCGGGAAACTCACCCCGGCGCGCGAGCAGTCCGGGCCGGCCGTGGACGTCCCGCGCGGCGTCGAGCAATATGTCCGAGAGCGCGGCGTTCAATCCCTTGCGCGCAACCAGTTCGACTCCCGGCCCCACCAGGGCGATGTCCTGCGGCGGCAAGTTCTTGCCAAAATCGATCGAGCCCTGCGGCAGGACAATCTTGTTCAAGTAGGGCACGCGCCGCACGTAGGCATCGGCCTGCGTGAAGTGGTAAAGCTGCACGTCGTCCGTCCGAATCAGCGTGCGCAACGTATTGAGCGACGCCGCCTCGCCCATCAGGAATATCGCGTCGAGCCTGTGCTCGAGCAGGGCGGCCGATGCGCGATCCGCCTCCTCCTCGACCAACACGGTCGGCGCACCGGTGATCCCGTTCATCTGCAGCAGCGTCATCGCCAGAGTGTGCGTTGCCGTGTCCTTGGCGCCTACGCCCAGGCGTTTGCCAGCGAGTTCGGACAATCGGCTGACGCGCGCTCCGCGATAAAACACCCAAAGCGGCTGAGAAGCGACGCTGCCGAGCGACATCACGTTCGGCGGCGCTTTGTCGCCCACCAGCCCACCCTGCACGAACCCAATATCGCCTTCGGATCGTTCGAGCCGTTTCAAATTGTCCAGCGAACCGCCGGTGGAGACCACGCGCAGCTTGATCCCGCGGTCGGCGAGCAGCCTCTCATAGTTCTTCGACTCGGGATTCGCTCCCTCGACGAAGTGCGCGTAGCGATCGAACGACGTGCCCGGCGGACCGGTGAGAATCGTCACGGTCCGCGGCGGAGCCGAAAGCCACAGCCACACGAGTGCCGCGGCCGCCAGGAATGCGAGAAACAGCGCGACGATGGTCGCCAACCATGGGCTGAAGCCAAACGTCTCGATCAGTGTGGTGACGATCTTGGACCGTTTGTCGGACGCTTGTTTCATGGGTATGGGCGATCGCGGAACAACCTGACTACCGTCACGCGACCCAAATGTTCAATCCTTTCGCAGCGGGTCAACCAGCCCGGACACTGTTCCGCGATCCCTTGCTGCCGCCGGGACGAGGCTGGCTGTCGTAGCGGGACGGGTGAGCGTTTCGGCCGGCCTCGACGAAGCCGGCGACAGCGAAGGCCCCGGCGCGCACCATCATTGTAGCCTGGGTCGCTGACCCCGGAAATGCCAATCCGCGCCTCAAGGCGCCTCGAAGATCTCGAGCAGCGCCTCGCCGGATGCGCCGGAATTGCTGCGGACAATCACCGTATAGCTATTGCCGGCGGTCGCCGTCACAATGACCGCGGAGTCGCGGCTGCCCGGCATGAGCGCGGCCGCGCCGACTGCGCCAAATGTTGGTGCAAGCTCCGCGCTCCAATCGTCGTTCTCCGCGACCTTGACGCCGTTCTCGTAAACCTCGACCGCGGGATCCGCAAGCGCGTCACCCACCCCGAACGCTTCGAGTTGTGGGCCCATGGCGCGAATCAACAACCGTTTCGTTCCACTGCCAGTCAGGCTTAACCCGCCGATCAACACCTGATCGCCGCTGCCCACCATCGCGCGAGCGGAAAGGTTGACGATTTTCGAGTCCGTCGTCGCGGCCGGGTCGTAAATTTCCACCAAAGCCACGCCGCCGGCGTTTCCGCGCACGACAGCCGTGCCGGGCCCGGCGGGCAGGTCAACCATCAGGCCGGCATCCGCGCTGCCCACCGGCAGCGGAAACGCGCCAAGCGCGGCAAAGCCACCGGCATCGGCCGCCAGCCAGTTGTCGTTCTCTGCCGTTTTCACGGAGCTGGCGTCGAAAACCTCCAATCGCGGATCCGGCACGCCGTTCTCGACACCGAAGGCGGCGAGCGAAGGCCCAATCGCGCGCAAGGCGAGCGACTTCGGCGCGGCGCTCTGCAGCACGAAGCCGACGCTCAGAGTCGCCTGGTCTGAGGTGAGCACCGAACGGACCGAAAGGTTGGAAAGAAAGGCCTCCGGCGGCGGGGGCGCGATGACCACCGGCGAAACCGGCGGCGTGGCGAGGGACACGGCCACGCCGGAGCTCGTCTTTGCACCATAGGGATTCGCCACGCCCACGCTGTAGACGCCGGCCGCAGCGGCGTTGATCATGGCGACGTCATAGGTGGCAGCCGTCGCGCCCGGAATCGCCACTCCGTCCTTGAGCCACTGATACGTCACATTGCCCGACGCATCGCTGAGCGCGGAGAGGATCACGGTTTGGCCGATGGGCACCGCGGCGGGGGACGACAGGCCCACGCTGACGGTCGACGGCGCGACGGGCGCGGCCACGAACTCGATTTCCCACTTTGAGATCCCACCGACATAAAGCCGCGCGACCTGGCCGGCGCGGCGATCCGTGCCGCCCGATTCCAGTCCCATCACCTGCGGGTAGAAAAAGTACCAGCCGGGGAACTGCGACTTGTCCATAATCTTCTGCGGCTGCGTCCAGGACTCCGGCCGCGTGATGTCCGTCGAAAAAGAAACGTACACGCCTTCCTGCGACCAGCCGGGGTCGCCCTGCGCATGGTTCAGCAACATCACGTAGCAGTTCAGATAAGTATTCCAGTGGATCGAGGGACCCCAGAAGGCATCCGGTTCGCTGGCCATCCAGCTCTTCTTCACCGGGAAAATCGGCGTCACGCGGCCGCCGCGCCCGGCTTCCTGCCAGGAGCCGTTGTAGTACTTCCAGACCTTCCCGTCCGGATTGAAGCGGTCGGCAAACGCCATTCGCGCCACACACACGCCCTGCGTCGCCGCCGGCCCGCCGTAGTTGTCGAAGTAGAAATAAAAGTATTCGCGCGAGCGATCGAGGATCACGCTGAAGTCGCCGTGCCCGCCGGCGAAATAGCCGTTCTGCGCCGTCGGATCGATTGGATCGCCGGACTCGAGCACGAAACCGAGATCGTTTAGCGTGTTGCCGCCGTCGAAAGAAACCACCGCGCCGATCTTTGGCGCCGTGAGCGTGGAGTTCGGGACAAGTTCGCCCGGCTCCGCGTGGTACCATCCCCACAGCACACCGTTGTCATCGGGCCAGACAGACTCGAGCCAGGTCGGCCAGGAATAACGCATATCGAGGTTAATGTTCCGCGTCTCCCAAGGGCCGAATTGATTCGCCGCTTCGCTCAGCCACGGCCGCCCGTGCGAGCCGAACCAGAGCAGCTTGCCGTCGCGCCAGAAGGCCGGACTGTTGCTATCGACTGCCACGGGCATTTCGACGCGGCTCGCCGACCGCACGCGCGCCTCCTGCGCCGCAAGCGGCGACCCTAGGAGCACCGCCAGGACGGCAATCCAAACAAGCTGAAGCTGGCCTTTACCCATGTGTCCGGCATGCGACGTCGCGCAAGGCCCCGTGTTTCAGCCAACTGGAGGAAAGACTACGTATTCAGCCGGCTTTAACCGCAAATTAGCAGCAAAACAACCGGGAGGCTGGGGCTCCCATTGCGCCATCATCTCGGACGCAGATACTTACGGAACTACTACAACGGCAGCAAAAGCTGACTGGCGGGCAAAACCGGGCACAGTCAGAATGACAGGATCGGACTGGCACCGTTCAGGAGCGTATGGGTTCGGGCTATCCATTTGACGACAGCCGGAGCGTCCGCGCCGCCACCTGAGTGCCGCCGTATCTTTTTGCTTCTTACATTTGCCACCGAGGCCGGCCGAGCATGGGCACCTCGAGCGGTCGTGGCTCTGCGCGTAGGCCTCGACCGAATCGGCCAGCAGCTACACCTCGACGCCTTACCGCGCCTGTGCCCACGGCACCGTAGCGTGGTGCGCGGCGGCACCCCGCCGCGACACTATTCGGCCTCGCTGGAACAGAAGATCGGTCGCATCGCCACCGTCCTAGGCCAATAGACAATCACGCTGCTCGGCTTCGAATCCAAAGCCGCATTCGTAAAACAAAAAAACTGCGGTTTTGGCCGCGCCCGCTTGAAAACCATAGGCCTGTAATCCGTAAGGCCATCTCTCACGCAATCGGCTGCGCACAAACGGCTACCAGTTTCATTTCTTATCGGAATCACTCTAACTTGCTCGGGGACAAGCGATCGGGAATTCGACTCGCCACCACCTAAGACTCGGCTTGACCCGGTCGACGCGAAACAAGAGCGTGGATATCTGCATTTACTGCTGCCCTCCTCCATGAAATTCGCCGCGGCAACTCTGGTTGCATCCTTATCATTTGCCATTGGGTTGCCTACCGCACTTTCCGCGCAGAAAGAGTCGGTCGCCTCGCAAGCCCGCATGAGCGAATCGCTGGCGCGCGGGAGCGGCAACTCGGCAGGTACTTCGGTGGATTACCTCCTGCAGCCGCAAGACATGCTGAAGGTGCAGGTGTATCAGGAGGACGATATCAACCGCCAGGGCGAGGTCAGTATTTCCCAGGAGTTTTCGATCAACCTTCCCCTTATCGGCACGATCAGCCTGAAGGGCAAAACCGCCCGGCAGGCCGAGGCGATGATCCGGGACCTGTACAACAAGGATTATCTCGTGAACCCGCAGGTGAGCGTGCAAGTGACCAAGTACGCCGAACGCAGCGTGAACATCTTCGGCGCGGTGAACAGCGCGGGCCGGAAGCAGTTTCCGCCGGAACGCGGCTTGACGATTCTCGATGCGATCTCGCTGGCCGGCGGCCATAGCCGGCTGGCCAATCTGAAAAACGTCAAGCTCACGCGAAACCGGCCCGAGGGCGGCGAGCCCGAGACGGTCACGATTAACGTCGAGGAACTGATGAAAGGCGGCGGCAAGGATCAGATTCAGCTGCAGCCGGACGACGTGATTTACGTCGGAGAACGGATGATCTAGTTCGGGGTGGGTCATGGGTAATGGGTCATAGGTTATTGGTGGCCCACCTTTACACCCATCACCCATCACCCATCACCCATCACCTATCACCCATCACCTATCACCCATAACCTATAGCATCGTCTTCCCTTTTCAGAACACTTTACGCACAATGTCCACCGATCTTGGTCAGAAAGTTTCGCCGGAAGCGGGCGGGTACGGCAGCTATAATTACGGCTACAACACGGCGGAGGGGTATGGCGCGGGTACGCAGACGAACGCACAGCGGACGCTGCAGGACTACCTGCTCGTCCTGCGCGAGCGGATCTGGTACGTCGTCGTGGTTTTCCTCGTCGTCGTTTCCAGCGCAGTGATCTACACGCTGAGCCAGCCGAAGATTTATCAGTCGACGGCCACCGTGCAGATTTTCCGGCGCGACCCGACGATCATGCAAGTCCAGCAGGTGGTCGACACCGACATCCGCGGTGCGGAAGACCTGAATACGCAGATGAAGCTCATCGAGAGCGTGACGATGCTCGAACGCGTGGCGGCGCGGATAAAGGGTCCTGATCTCGAGGCATTACTCGCCCCGTACGAGAATGCCACCGCCGCATCGGTGCAGGGCATCCTCGGTGCGAATCGCAAGGTCGCGTTGCAACGGCTGACGCTGGTCGCCTCGATCTCATTTCAGCACCAAAACCCGATAGTGGCCGCCAAGGTGGCGAATCTCTTCGCCGAGGAGTACCTCGCGTACAATCTCGCGATGCGCAATAGCGAGTCGAACCGAGCCGTCGAGGACCTGAAGGCGACGGTCACCGAGCAGCAGGCCCGTGTGGAAAAAATGGCGCGTGAACTCCAGGAGTACAAAGAGAAGAACCTGATGGTCTCGCTCGACCAGCGGAAGGACATCGTCAACGAGTCGCTCCGCAGCGCAAATGCCGAGACCAATCGAGCGAAAGGGGTGCTCAGCGCGGCAGAAGTGCGACTCAACCAGCTGAAGGATATCCGCAGCCGCAACGGCGACCCGACCGAACTGCCCTTCATCGCCAGCAATAATCTGATTACGACACTGACGTCGCAGCTCGCCTCGCAAAAGATCGCTTTTGCGGGGCTGCAGAAACGTTACCGCGAAAGGCATCCCAAGTACATCGAGGCGATCAACGGCATCACGCAGATCGAACAGGAACTGAAAACCTCGGTCGAGCGAGCCTGCGCCCAAGTGGAGTCGGAATACCAAAACGCGCTGAAGAATTACCAGATTCAGGAGCAGGAGCTCTCGAAGCGGCGGCAGGAGTCACTTGAGCTCGACCGGGCGGCGCTGGAGTACAACAACCGTGAACGGGAACTGAAGACGAACGAGCAGATCCTGCAGACGATCGTGGGCCGCAGCCGCGAGACCACGATGACCAGTGCAATCGTCAGCCAGAATGCGCGAATCGTCGACCGGGCGGTGCCTTCGGGACGGCCCGTTTCGCCGAACGTGCCGCTGAACTTGGGACTCGGCGTCGTGGGCGGGCTGGGCCTTGGGCTGGCTTTCGCCTTCTTCGTAGCCTTCCTCGACGACCGGGTGAAGTCGTCGTACGACGTCGAGGGCGTCGTCGGCCTGCCGCTGATCGGGATTATCCCGCAGATCAAGAAGCTCGATCCAATCGAGAAAGCCCAAATCGTCGTGAATAATCAGGATCGTCAGGTGGCGGAGGCTTTCCTGACCCTGCACTCCAGTCTCCGACTGAAGGACGAGAGCAAGAACGCGAAGTGTATTCTGATCACGAGCACGATCCCGGGAGAGGGAAAGTCCTTCTGCACGACGAACATCGCGCTGACGTTCGCCGCGCATGGCGAGAAGGTCGTGATCGTCGACTGCGATCTGCGGAAACCGAACATCCACAAGTCGCTCGGTCTCGAAAACCGCAAAGGCGTGATCGACGTCTGTTCCGGCCAGGCGAATCTCGATCAGGTGACGCTGAAGAGCGTACATGCAAATCTGGATGTGATTCCGACCGGTGGCCGGGCGAAGAACCCGACGCACATCCTCAACAGCAAGGCGTTCGAAACGATGATCACCGACCTCCGGGCGCGTTATGACCGTGTGTTCGTCGACACGCCGCCGCTGGCCGCGGTGAGCGATGCGCTGGTGATTCTGCCGCTGATGGACGGGTCGCTCTTCTCGATCTTCTTCAACAAGGTCCGCCGGAAAGCCGCGCAGTTCAGTGCGAAGAAACTGCTGGAATCGAATGTCCCGGTCTTCGGCGCGGTGTTGAACAGCCTGAATTTAGCAGTGTCAGGTTATTATTACGCGCAGTATTACGACAAGTCGTACAAGGATTATTATATCACCGCGGCGAAGCAGGACGAGTCGAACGAGAGGTGAAGCGGCGCGCGAGCGCCGCAGCCGGGAGGGGGCGGAACTTTCACGGGACGTCGTAGATCTCCAACAGCACCTCGGCGGCCATACCGGGCGCGCCGCGGAGGACGATGGTGTGACTAGTTCCCGCCATGACTTCGACGAGGGCGGCGGCATCGCCGCTGCCGGGGGAAAGGGCAAATGCGCGGACCTGATCGAAGACCGGCCCGAGTGCTTCGCTCCAGCCCTCCTGCTCGGCCAGCTTTTCGCCATCGGCGCCGTACAATTCAATCCGCGGACGCGACATGGCATTCGTCACGCCAAACTGCGCCAGCCCGGGTCCCACAGCGCGAATCAACAACCGCTTGACTCCGGATCCCGCCACGGTGAATCCGGCGCTCAACACGGCCTCGCCTGACCCCACCATACCCCGCGCAGCCAGGTTCACCAAATTGGCGCCATTTCCAGGCTTCGTATCGAAAACTTCTACCAATGCAGTACCGCCACCGCTGCTGACGACTTGCGCCGTCGTCGGACCCGGCGCGGCGTCGATCATCAACGCGGCGTCTCCCTTCCGCTCGCCGAAGGCAAAGGCCCCGACAGCGGTGAAGGCGCGCGCGAGGTTCGGATCCCAAGTGGCGGTTTCCCGCAGCTTCGCGCCTCGGTCATCGAAAACCCGTAATTCAACCTGATCGGCGGCATCCGCGACCCCAAAAGACCGCAACGTCGGCCCCACGCCCCGAACCAGCAACTGCCTCGGACTGGCACCTTTGACGACAAATCCCGCGGTCAATACGGAGTTGGCGGTGGGCAGGTAGGCACGGATGGCGAGGTTCGTGAGAACCGGACGCACCGCCGCTGCGTCCTTCGGCGGCGCCACGGCCAGCGCGACCATCGCCGATACCAGCTGACCCGCGGAATTGGTCACTACGACCTGGTATTTACCGGCGTTCGCCAGCACCGCATTGTCCAGCGTGAACGTTGGGCCCGTGGCGCCGGCGATGGCCGAACCGTCCTTCCGCCACTGATACGCGAACGGTCCCCGGCCGGCCAGCGCGGTCAACAGATGAACCTCGTCGCCCGTAGTAACGGCCAGTTGCCGTGGGGTGAAGGACATCGCGATGCATTGCACCACGACGCGCTCCTTCAGGTCCCCGCGCTGATAATAGTAAAAAGAGGCGTTTGGCGGCGGATTAATCGAAAACACCGGCACCTGGATCGGCAACTCCGGCTGGAACACTCCCCCGTCCGTCAGCACCGTCGGGCCGGCATTGATGACGCCAAACGCCGGTCCGTAGAAGATATTCCCTTCAAGCCGGCCATTCGTGCAGTTGGCCAGATTGAGGTCGGCCGCGAGCGATCCGAAGATCCGATTGTCGTGCAGCGTGAAACCGTTGACGCTCCCCGCGAGCACCGTCTGGCAGCGCAAGAAATCGCAGTTTTCCACCAGCATGTTCACGTACCCGGAGGGCTTGAGCGCGATGCCGCGGGCATTGCGGACCGTGCAGCCCGCGATCGTCAGGTTGACAACGGGCGGCGCACTGTGCGTGCCCACCGCCGTGATGACGTTTTCGAACCAGCAGTCGCGAATCGTTATGTCGCGACAAATCGCGTCGTTGTAGGGCCCGAACCAAGGGAAAACCTCGTGGGCCCCCGAGTTCATGGTATCGAGTTGCAGCGATTCATTGTCGCAGTTCTCGAACCGCACGCGCTCCACGGTCGCGCGACGCGTGGCGTTCAACTCGATGCCGTGCCAGACCGGGATGTTCTTCAGCGTCAAGTCGCGGATGACGACGTCGCTCGCATGACCGAATGCGATCAACGTGCATACACCCCCGAATTGGGTGCTGTTGCCGTCCCAGGTACCGCCTTCCACTATGACGTTCGTGGCCGCAGCGTAATTCGCAGTTTGCCCATCGGTCGCGTTCAGCAACATAGCCGTGGAGTTCGCGGCGCGAAGTATGGTGGCATCCGGCGCGAGCGTCAGCCGCCGGCCACTCGCAATCCGCAAAGTACCCGTTGCTTTATATACTCCGCCGGGGACATAGACATTCAGGTAGGGGGATGCCAGCGCGGCCTGGATTGCCGCGGTGTCATCGGCACGGCCATCTCCGCGAGCACCAAAATTCCGCACATTGGCTACCTCGCCGACAATCGGGTCCACCAACCACGCCGTGGCATCAGCGCGCGCCAGACCGGGCAGCACGAGCGCAAAAACGATCCAGCCGCGTTTCGGCAAAAGCGTAGCCAAGCATGCGGCGTGGGGTGAGCGCATCGAACAGCGACGTAAGGGGCGCAGGAACTGGACGGCAAGGCTTTAGCGAATTAGGTGGGAATTCCGCCCTTCGCCTGGGCCAAGCGACCGCAGCGCGGATCGGGCTCCGTCTTATCGCATCGAACCCTGCGACTCACGGGAACTCGCGAAAGACCGCCACGGGGCGGGCCAGAGAGGTTCTTGCAGCCTCGAACGAGACCAAACCGAGAAACCCAGGCGCCTACGTGTCTTTGTGTTGTTTTGTGTTCCACTTCAACCCCACGTAACGCGCCCAAGCCCGTGTCGTCTTCAAAGTCATGGCGGTGCGTTCCGGTCGATCATCATCTGCATGTTATTTTCAATTGCGGCGGACCCGACGATGCAATTCTCTAGCATCTGTGTGAACACCGCACTCCAGACTCGGATCGCGGACGATCTCACGAACGGAACGTGATGGTCGTCATGCAGACGTGAAAACCGTGGGACTTGCGCCGACTAACGTTCTTGCAGCTAACTCGAAGCACTGGTGGCTAACCAAAGCCGCGTGGCGCTTCGGGTGGTTTGTGCTGATCTTTTCGCTCGCACCTGCTGCGGGTGCGTTGTTGGCCGCTCTCCGTGGGAGCGCCAGGCTGGCAGTCGTATGGGACACAATTGAGGCCACGCCCGCCTTTGCCCTGCTCACCTTTGCTCACACCGCCGCAGCTGCCTTGCTTCTGGCGTTAGTCCTGTGCGCCGCGAGCTTCTGGGCCTGGTCGGCAGCGGCCCAGCAGACCGGCTGGCGCGTCCTCAGGCTGCATTTCGTACTGCTGACAATAGCTTATGTGCTCTATCCGACGATGGCGGCAAAACTGCCGATCGTGGCTGGACTGCCATTTTGGTTGACGGCGTCCGTGCTTGTCGTGGGAACGGGGGCGATGTACCTCGTGCGATTCGCGGCAACCGGCTGGCGCGAGTTGCTGTTCGCCGCTGTCGTCAGCGGGTTGTTCTTCGTCGACCTGCCCACTCGGATGACGCGGGCACATTTCGAACGAATGGGCGGCCGGCAACTGAACGCGCGTGACGTCGTCGTGGTCGGGTTCGATTCCATCACGCACGAGCAGGCCGCGCCGGTGCTGGCGGAGTTTACGCCGCGCGAGGGGCGGAAGGTCGTTTACGAAAATGCGTCCACGCCAATGGCAGTGACCAACGCCGCCTGGCGCTCAATTTTCTCCGGTTTGTATCCCGATCCCCTGGTGCTGCCGGGGGAAGTCTGGGGCCACGAGCGCAACTCGTGGCTGCCCGACGACCTACGGGCCAAAGGGTATTCGGTTGTGATGTACCAGGACGACCCAAGCACGAACATCTTTTCCCGCGACGAGAAAATCGACGTACTGCAGCTCCAAGGTTGGAAGTGGATGTTGCACAGTTTCGCGTGGCGGACCTGCTTTCCGCTTTCAGAAGTCAGCGCGTCTTGGTGGCTGGCCGCGCTAGGCGGACCCGCGCATGCGTCGACGCGACAATCGTTTCGACCCGAGTTCTTTCAGGACCGGATGCTCGCACAGACGGCCAATGCCGCGCGGCACGGGCCGGTATTCATGGCCGCGCACAGTTGCTACGTGCACATCCCCGTTCAGTTGAAGTTGCGCGAGATCGTCAAGCTGCCGGGATGGTGGCGGAAGTCGCCCGAAGATTTCCATGCCGGTGCAAACTACTTTTCCGGCGTCACTCATGAGCGGGGTGTCGCGGCGGTGCGCGCGGCATCCGCGTGCGATTTTTTGCGCGCTACGCTCCGGCAACTGGAGACAGTTGGCGTGCTCGGACACGCCCAAGTGGTCGTGCTCTCAGACCATGGGCCGCGCGCGGCCTGGCTTCCCAGTAGCGGCGTGCATCACGTGATGCTCGCGGCGTTCTTGCCGCAACGCGGCGAGCCGGTAAGCGTTCCACAGCCGGTCTCACTGGTGGATCTCGCTCCCACCCTCCGCAAACTGCTGGACTTGCCGTCCGCCACAACCGACGGCGAACCGCTGCCACTGACCGCGCAGTTCACCCACAGGTTGAACGCGACGCGACAACTCACGCCACCCTCCATTCAGGGCGGATCCCGCGCGCTGTTCAACCCCCGGGCGATCGGTCTGCCGGACGAGGTCGAGTTCCGCGATGACGGGACTTTCCATTTGAGCGACGAGCTGAAGCGGGAAATTCGCGCCGTCATTGCGAAGGAGAACCGCCAAATCGAGGGGATTCGACGAATGATCGAACATGGTCAGCAGGTGATCGAGGAGCCGGGCGGGGATCGGTAAGGAGCGGAAGGCCGGAGGGGCGGAGGCACGGACGTCCGGAGGATCGGGCCCGTCCCTTTCAGCGGGGAACGCCCGGTTAGGGCTTACTGGCGGGGGCGTTGAAGTGCACGGTTTGCGCACCGCGCACTTCGATGGTGAAAGGAAACGATTTCGGATAAAAGAAGAAGACCAGCGAGACGACGCGATTGTCGCTGAATCGCCAAGGCAGGTTGTGCCGGCCGAACGTCGTCGGCGTGAAGTTTCCCGCTTGCTGCATGAATCGCTGCCACGTATCCGTCGCGACAAGTCGGGGACCGGCGCTGTAGAGATTGCCATTTTCCGTCCGAAAGTAGCACGCAAAGACTGGCAGCGGCAGTGCCGATGCAGCACCGGAGAGTGATGGTGCTTCTCGTGGCGATTCGGATGGTGCGGGCAATTCCTCCGTCACCGGCGTCAGGTCTGCCGCGACGGTTTCCGGCCGCTGCGTGGAGGCGACAAAGCGTGCCGTGACGGGCAGTGCGGCAAAACGTCGCAACGACGTCCGGACTGCCACCGCAACGGCGATTCGCTCACCTGGGCCAATAAAGACGTGCTGCGTGCGCGCCCCACCCGGGAAACGGCAAGGCTCGCCGTCGAGTTGCAGTTCGCCCTGAACCGGCGTCGTCGCGAAATTATAGACAACAAGCTGGCCCTCCCCTGGAACATCGCGGCCATACTCGCCTTCGAGGAAATACCCGCTGTAGTCCTTCGCGAGACCCACGCCTTTCGTTGCGACGAAGTCGATGACCAACTCATTCGCAGCGCGCGCGCCGACGGGCCAACGGCGTGCGGTAAATCGGCGAGAGCCAGCGTCGAGGATTTCCCGCAACGCAGGACTCCCGAAATCCGCGCCCCATAGCGCTGACGCAGGTTTCTCGGGAGAATTCCCGGCGAGCGGTTGTTTCATCAGCAAGCCGAACTCCTGCGTCTCCCGCTCGAGGTAGGGCGTCAGCAGAAACGCCATGGCCCCTTCGATTCCGAGCTGACGAATCTGAGTCGTGGTCGAAGCGAAAAATCGCCGCTGCCGTTCACGACCGGCGACGGTCGCCGCGGACAGTGGGTCGAGCGAACCGTAGCCGTATTCCGTGATGAATACCGGCAACTCCCGCGCCGGTGAGTCGGCCTTCAAGCGTCCGGGCAACTTCGGCGACGATCGGGCTTCGGACAGCGGCGCCCACCCTTCCCCTGCTGGAGGCGTCGGCGCCCCCCGGCCACCGCCGCCTGCCCTGGGTCCCGACGCCTCGCGCCATGCTTCCGCCGACGTCGCCATAATGGATCCGCCAGGCGACGCGGCGCTGATATACGCGAAAGCCAGAAAGTTATCGGGCGACAACTTCCGGCCCTCCGGCAGGGGCAACTCTGCGCATGGCGCCCGGAGTGTCTCGGTTGGCCAATGCGTCACGTGAAACCGCCACGCCTCGGGCAACTCCTCGACGGTGACCCCATTCGATACCAGCCATCGGCCGGAAACGGAGAGCGCCGGCTCTTCGCGCGCATAGGGACGGGTGAGGATATTCTTCAGCGATTCCGCCGCCGCTTCAGAAGAGTGGTTGAACGTGGACACCACTTCGTTCTGCCAGCCAAGCGCATTGGGAAAGAATTGGGTGCGAAATATGGCGTCATGGGATGCCGGTGCGTCCGTTGCGCCGACCGAGGCAGTGTCGGCGACCGCGCGTTCGAACTGGCGGTAAGCACCCGTGAAATCTTCGGCATAGCCGTAGAAGTGGTAATTGAAGCCGTCGGTATAGCGCAGCGCGTCGTTCCGCGCCAAGGCTTCGAAATACGGACCTGGGGGACCGGCGAGCGGCGCCATCAGGACCTGCGACGCGGCCGGCCGCACCGCGCGGTCGGCGGCCCGCCCCAGGGTCGGGCGATCGCGACGGCCGGCGGCAATCCCGAGGTAACAGGCTTTCAGATACGCGGCGTAGGTTTCGGGATTCTCGGCCACGAAGCCGATGTCGGGCTCGTTGTCGATCTCCCAGTAATCGACGCAATCGCCATAGGTTTGGGCCATTCCGCGGCCCCGGGCAAAGGCCTCGCGCAAATCGCGCGGCAGGTGTGCCCAGCGAAACTCCCGCGTGCCGCCCGCCCATGTCGTCGGCGCCCACCGTACGAGCATGACCAGCCGGTACCCCGCCTCGCGCAGGCTGGACAGCGCAGCACGCCGCGCGGCAATCGTGACGGCGGAATCCTGGGACGGGTCGCTGCCGGGCAGGCGCAATCGCAACCATGACCCAACAGGCGGTCGCGATGGTGCAGCATCCACCAGCAGTTTCTTCGCGTCTTCCGGGGACAGCCCGGTGTCGAAACTCCATCCGGCTGCAACTTCAGCCGCCCCTGCCCCCGCCGCCGCGGCAGTGGCGAAGGCGAAGAAGACACGCAGGAATTGCCACAGCGAACCCATCGCGGCCTGCGGCCGCAACCAAAGGACATTAATGGTGACACACGGAGGGCCCAGTGCGGCGCAGCCGCAACCAAAGCAACGGAGAGAGCATTGCCCACGGAACACCCGGAATACAAAAACTCCCCGTTTTCTTCCGTGTATTCCTTTTCCCGAGACCGCGCTCGGAAAAAGCGGCGCTCGGACGCGCTCAGCCGCGTTCGAGCCATCGCTCTCGCAATCGTAATCTTTCTCGTTCTCTCCCTCCGCTGCGCAGGGAGACCGATTACGATTAAGGGCACGATGACGATTCGCTACGACCAACATGTTGGTCTCCAGGCGTCGATGGTCAGAAGGAGGGACGAGGGAGGTCACGGAGCAAGTCAGCGCACGGTGGCGACGCGGTTTCCGCACGGGGTTTCTGGGTCCCTGGACTTTGGTCTCGCGGCGCACGTTCGCCCAATGGGAGTCCTGGGGCGGCCGGCAGCGACATGCATGGAAACGTAATGCTTTTCGAGCGGCTCACCGAGGAGAGTTTCGCGGATCGCGGACCGTACGGAAGCCGGAATTTCAGGCGCGGCTTTTCCCGCGGGCCATGCGGACGCAGGGCGCAGGGTATCCCTGCGCCGCAGCTTTCGGAACGAAATGCCTTCTGCCTTTGCGGGCAATGCGGAGCATTGCCCCTACCTTTCACGATCGACCATCCGCTTGCGCATCTGCATCCGATTTCCGGACGCGCTGCGCGTGTAGCTCACCTCATCCATCATCGATTGGATGAGATACAATCCTCGGCCGGCGTTGATGTTCGGGTCGGGCGGGGGAATGGTGCCGGGCCAGTCGAATCCATTGGTGTGATCGATCACCGTGAGCTCGATCCAGCCGTCATTCAGTCGCGCTTCCGCGGTGACGGATTGTTGTCGCTGATCGGGCGTGGCGTGATGCACCGCATTGTTGCAGGCCTCGGCGAGGCTCAGCTCGCAGGCGAAGAGCACGTCGTCGGAAAAGCCCTGTTCCGCCAGAAATTGCCTGAGCGCCAGTCCCGCCGCGCGGCCGGCAGCGACATTGCAAGGAAACGTAATGCTTTTCGAGCGGCTCACCGGGAGGAGTTTCGCGGATCGCGGACGGTACGGAAGCCGGAATTTCAGGCGCGGCTTTTCCCACGGGCAATGCCGAGCATTGCCCCTACCTGGTACGAAGATCATGATTACGATAATCGGCGACCAACCCGAGTCGCGCGAAGACCGGATGCAGTCGCGCGAACATGGGCGAGGCGAGCACGGCTTCAATCGGATGCGCGGAATTCACCCGCACGAAATACACGTCGTGCGCACACGGCACCGGAATCGGATTTTGATGGGCCTGTTTTTCCGAATCTTGATGGGTCTGTTTTTCGCCCGGAAGTTTGTCCCACCAGTGCCGCAGGAAATCAGAACCCGTCACCAATTCGCGCACGCCTTCCCTTCGTCGAGCAAACGCTTGAGGGCCCCGATACTCTCGCGGGACGAGGCGATCGCCTACCAGGCACCAGAAAAGCGCTTCCTGGCACTGGCGACCGGAACCGGAAAAGCGGCGCCATTCACCCGGCCGGAGAGTCGCCGCCGCGAATCGAAATACTGCCGATGTCCGCGCGTCATCGCACCGCCACCCGCTCAAGCCCCAACACGCTTCCGGCAGGTGTGACGCGGCTTCGACGGCATTGGGATTCCCCGCTCGCCAACATGCCACATAAATTTGAAAAGACAGGTCAGTATCCGTGAATTGCCTGTACACGATCTCGTCGGCGCGCAGGTGTTCCTGAAATCCTGCCGTTGGCAGATCCTCGATCGATTCCGCCGCTGAATTCGCCGTGAGCAACCGCGAGAGCTCGGAGTCGACCGGCAGGACCGGAATAGCCGCTGGCAGCGCTGAATTGTGGTCACGAGCGGATGCTGGTCGCGGAATGCGAAGGGAACCGATGGTCAGCGTTGTTGCGGCGATGAGCATCACAACGAGTCGCGGGAGCGCGTGGCGCGGCGCGAGCTGCTCGGCGATGTGGGCACGTCGCAAGAAGGATCCAACCTGCGGGTGATTGGCGCTCATCCGGAGCGAGCGTTCCGGTTCCCGACAAACCGACAATCATCGCGTATACCCGAATTTGGGTAGGCGCGGTTGGCGATCCTCGTAACCGGTGGGGCGGATGGTCCCAATTGCCGCAGCTTCTAAACGCCATTCGTGCCCTATTCCGCGGGCAAGCGGGCCGCCGACTCGGAGAGTCTACGCCTCTGAGAGACGATGCCCCTACCGTTAATTAATGGCTACCGCGCGGCGGCTCGGCGGAGCCGATCGTTGATGGCGTCGGCGAGGCCGCTGCCGCGGGCGAGTTCGGCGTGAATCACGTCAAACCCCATCGCGTCGAGTTTTCGCAGCATGGCAAACAATTGCCGCGCGACGCCCTGCAAATCGCCGTGCGGATCGAGCCAGAACACGTTCGGGTGCAGCGGACCGGACGGTTTTCGCATCAGGAGATAAGCGTGCTGTGGGTTAGGCCGTCGCGGCAATTTCAAGCGAGCCCGCAACCGCACGGGTGTCCGTGGACTATAGTGCCGCGCGAGCTGGCCGGGCGCGAGCGCGCCGCCCTTCGACGCGGTCGCCTTCGCTCCCTTGCCCAGGGTGATTCGCGCCCCCGCGCGAATCAGAGGAACGGAGGAGCGGAGGCGCGGAGGCGCAGCCAAGAAGGAGGCGCGTTTGGCGGCGCGGATCGAATCGCTGACATTCTGCGCCTGATCTCCGCACCTCAGCACCTCGGCGCCCTCACGACTCTGGCTCCGCGCCTCGGCACCTCTGAACCTCTGCGCCTTTGGGAGAAGCCGGCAGCGCAGCACGCGGGCAATCTGCGTAACCGTGATGAAACCGGGACGCAAGACCACCGGCCTCGCCGGATCGCGCAGATCCACGATGGTCGATTCGAGCCCGATCTGGGACGGACCTCCGTCTAGAATGTAACGGAGCTTGGCGCCGAGGCCATCGAGGACGTGCTGTGCGCTCGTCGGGCTCACGTAGCCGAAGGGGTTGGCGCTGGGTGCGGCGAGCGGCACGTCGACGGCGCGCAGCAGTCGGCGAAAGACGGGATGACTGGGCATCCGAATCGCGACGCTGTCGCGGCCGGCAGTCACGATATCGGGAATGATCGGCTTTTTTGGCAGAACGAGCGTGAGCGGTCCGGGCCAAAAGGCCTTCGCGAGCCGCAAGGCGGTGTCGTTCACGTGGCAAACCTCGCTGAGCTGCGTCATCGCGTGGACGTGCACGATCAGCGGATCCTCCGACGGACGGCCTTTCGCGCGGAAGACGCTGGCGCATGCAGCGCAGTCGAATGCGTCTGCCGCGAGGCCGTAAACCGTCTCGGTGGGAACCGCCACGAGTTCACCGGCGCGCAACCGCGCGGCCAGAAACTCGATGTTGCGTTGGGTGGCGCGGTAGATGCGCGCGGTTCGCGCGGTTCGAGACATAAGCTCGAAACGATTCGCCGGTGCCGGGAAGTCTCAACGAGAAATGCGCGGCAGCGCACGGACTGCGGCCAATCGGACCGCCCGGCTCGGAGAGCCTAGGCCTCGGAGAGTCGATTGCCCCAACCTTTCACGATAGCCATAACCGGCAGGGCGGATCATCTCGATCCGCCGCATTTTTGGGAACGAAATGCTTCCTGCCTTCGCGGGCGATCGCGGACGATTGCCCCTACCTTTAACAATCCTCGTAAACGATAGGGCGGCTGGTCCCCATCCGCCGAAACTTCTGGCGCCCTGGCCGCTCGCTAGGGAGCGAGCAGCATGTTCCGGGAATGCTTCAGCGTGCGCGTGACGGCCCGCTGGTGCTTCGCGGAAAGCCCCGTGTACTTGCGCGGCAGAATCTTGCCGGTGTCGGTGACATAACGGCTCATGGCTTGGGGCGTGAAAAAGGGAATCTCTGCCGGCGTCGGAGTCTGCTGCTTTTGTTCGGTGGTCGTCATTCGGTTTCGGAACGTTGGACGGTGGGAGGTGCGCTGGTGTTGTCAACTGGGAATGGAGGCAGTTGCGGACCGAGGACCAGCGACCAAGGATCAATCATCGTTCTCTTCCGAACTCTGTGCACTCTTGGCCCAAGGATTGAGTGGCCAAACAAAAAACGAGACCCGTTGCCGGGTCTCGTTTTGAAAGGCCTTTCGACGCGCGCTTGCGTCGATCAGTACCGGATGAACGCTCCGATGCTGAAGACGTTGTTCTTGAACTCGCTGGCGCTGAGGTCGGAGTCGTATTGACGATACGTGTACCCGCCAATGATCCGGATGTTCGAATTGACCACGTAGGTGGTGCCGAGCGTGAGCTCGTAGTAGTCGTCTGTACGGGAGAAGTAGTCGATCGAGCGCCAGCTGAGCCCGGCATTCACGCTCCACTGCTCGTCGATCTTCGACGTCACCATGCCATTGATGGTGAGATTCCGCTGCTGCTGCGCTTGCGGGCTGGTGCCGTACATGTTCGAAGCACCGAACTGCAGGCTGGTCTTCGGCGTGAGCTCGTAGCTGAAGCTCGAGTCGATACCGAACGTGCTCTCGTCGCCCCCGCGCCGGCGCGTGGTCGGATCGGTGCCATCCAACTTACGGGTGAGCAAACCAACCGCGAGCTTGCCGGTAAACTTTGGCGAGAACTCGCCGCGCGCACCGACGTTGAAGAAGTGGTCCTTGGAATCCTGGCCAAAATCGACGCTGTAGTCCGTATACGTGTAGCCGACGCTCAGATCGACCTTCGGCGTCCACTTGTAGTAGAAGTTCAGCGGGATGGTGACGCTCTCGGAATCCGTGTAGCCGACGCGCTTGTAATTCTCGTTGTTGTAACTGATGGCGGCACCGACCGCGGTGATTTGCGAGATCTCCACTTCGCCATTCGCCCCGAGCGCAAAGATATCGCGGCGAACCAGACCGTTCGCAACGCGAACATCAGCGTTGTTCTGGTTCAGCTCGTGATAACCGGCATTGAACCCGAGCTTCATCTTGCCATCGTCGTACTTCGAAACGAAGTCGCTCCCCAACAGATCCGTGTTCAGGTTGCTGTTATCAGAATAGGTCTCCCAAGAGTAGTTCAGCGTAAGCGAGCCTTGAAGTTGCGAGTTCTTGCCGAAGTCGAGTTCGAGGCCCGGCGTAATGTTGAAAATCGTATCGTTGGTCTTACTTTTCGCGAGGAAGATATTGTCGTCGTACCGAACCCCCAGCGAGCCCGTCAGAAAAAGCTCGGCGCTGTCGCCGATGGCCATAAACGGAGCAGCCTGGCTCGCGGTGGCGAGGGAAGCGGTAATCAAAGCAAGGCGGATGGTTTTCTTCATTGGCGTGCGGTAAAAAGTTCAGCAGCGGCGTTGGTGTTTCTGAGGGCCGTTGCGCTCGTTTGCGGTAGCGGGAGCGCCACAGCCAACGATAGCCCCGGAAGACAGGCCGCCATGAAAACGGGAAGAGGTTTTAATGCGCAAGCGTATTTTAACACGCGATTTTCGCGCTTGACTGTCGCGCAGCGCGAGCTTTGCGGCGTGGTGCAAGTCATTGGAGTGGTCCTCGCAGCGCGGGAGCGACGGGGCGCGGAGGACCAAGGGCCAATGACTAATGACCAATCACCAAGGGTCGGGATCGTACCGAATGGTGTTAACAAAGCTTCTCGTCATGTTCTCGCGTAGCGCGGTCAACCTGACCGCGCCTCCACCGACCGGAAAATTCGCCTGAAATGCGCGGTCAGATTGACCGCGCTACGGCTCGCGCCATCACCCGACCGCCGCATTTTCCAAACGCCTAACTTGGCACCATTCGGGTCGTATCCCGGCTGCAGCGAGCGCCAAACCGCGCGCAAACACGAATCACAGTCAGCAGGGGACGCAAAGCGCCCGCGGCGCGTAGCCACCGTCCTCCGGCCTCCGGCCTCCGGCGTCCACTCTGCGCACACGAAAGAAATTGGAATCGGCGGAGAAACGCGCCATTCGCGGGGCCAAATGAATTACGCCCAGCTCGTCCAACCTCGCGTGCTCACCCAGCCGGTATATGAGCCGGGCAAGCCGATCGAGTACGTGGCGCGCGAGTTGGGACTCGATCCCGAGGGCATCATCAAGCTGGCCTCGAACGAAAACCCGTTCGGCCCATCACCCAAAGCGCTCGCGGCGGCGAAGCGCGCCCTCGAGCAGGGCCAGCTTTATCCCGACGGCGGCTGCTTCGAATTGCGGCAGAAACTCGCGGCGCGGTTTGCGTTGCGCGATGACCAGTTCGTCATCGGCAACGGCTCGAACGAAATCATCGAGCTGCTCGGCCACGCTTTCCTCGGCGCGGGCGACGAGGTCGTGATGGCCGCGCCGGCCTTCGTGGTCTACAAGCTCGTGACGCTGCTCTTCGGCGCGAAACCAATCGAGGTGCCGCTGCGCGCGTGGCGTCACGATCTCGCGGCAATCCACCAGGCGATTACGTCGCGAACCAAACTCGTCTTTGTCTGCACTCCGAACAATCCCACAGGCACGGCGAACACCGAGGCCGAGCTCGTCGCGTTCGTGACGTCGTTGCCCGACCACGTGGTTGCGGTGATCGACGAGGCGTACGCCGATTTCGTCGAAACCGCCCCGGACCTCCGTCCGCTGATCGCCGCCGGCCGCAAGGTGGTCGGGCTGCGAACGTTTTCGAAAATCCACGGCCTGGCGTCACTCCGGATCGGATACGGCTACGCCAGCGCGGAACTCTGCGGGCTGCTCAACCGCCTGCGACAGCCGTTCAACGTCAACGCGATCGCGCAGGCCGCGGCCATCGGCGCGCTGGACGATGATGCGTTCGCGCAGCGCTGCGCGACGGCAAACCGCGCGGGACTGGTCAAACTCGAGCACGGCTGCCGCGAGCTCGGCCTCGAATTCGTGCCGAGTGTCGCGAACTTCATGCTAATCAAGGTCGGCGACGGCAACCGAGTCTTCGATGCACTCCAGCGTCGCGGGGTCATTGTGCGCCCGGTGAAGTCGTACGGCCTCCCCGAGTGGATTCGGGTGACCGTTGGCACCGAGGAACAGAACGCGCGGCTGCTGCGCGAGCTGGCCGCGCTGGTGGGTGGAGTTATTCGTTGAGGGTTATCGGTTATTTCGCCAGACGTTGGTCATTGGTCAGTAGCCAGTAGTCGGTGGTCATCGCCGCGGCCTTGCGTCGGCGCGCGGCAGCCCCACGCTGGCCGGTTCGCATGAAACTCGAGATTCCGGAAGGCGACTTCGCCGGGTACATTTTCGATTTGGATGGGACGCTCGTCGACACGATGCCGCTGCACTATCGCGCCTGGGATCGGGCGATGCGGAAGGTCGGCCTGACGGCACCGCTCGACGAGGAGCTGTTCTACGCGTTGGGCGGAGTGCCGACCAAGCGCGTGGCGGAGCTGATCAGCGCCCACTACGGGCTGAAGGTGGATGTGGACGCCGTGTTTCACGACAAGGAGGCGCTGTTCCTCGAGTTGCAGAAGGACGCGAAACTGATCGAGCCGGTCGTCGAAATCGCGCGGCTGATGTCGCTCACGCGGCCGGTGTCGGTCGCTTCCGGCGGTCCGCGCGACATCGTGCGCCGGATGCTCGAGCTGAGCGGGCTCGCGGAATTGTTCAACGCCAACGGCTGGCAGCGCGTCGTGACGCCGGAGGACGTCGAGCACGGCAAACCGGCGCCCGACATGTTCCTGCTCGCGGCGAAACGGATGGGCGTTCCCGCCGGACAGTGCCTGGTTTTCGAGGACGCCGAGCCCGGCATGCGTGCGGCAGAGGCCGCAGGCATGAAGTGGGTGCGCGTCCCGAGTCGCGCGGTGCACCGCACGTAGCGCGGGCAATCTGCCCGCGGTGAAATTCGGTACGGGGACCGGACTGCGTTTCGAGCACGCTCAGATTGAGCGGGCTACGACTGGCGCGACCCTGTACGCCTCGCCTGACATGCCAACCCTCTCCGGCGCGGGGGTGCGCCGGCTCCATCGATTTGCTCAAGTGCGTTTCAGGCCGCGCCTCAGCGCCGCCGCACCTCCGCGGTCGGCTGCGCGCAGCAGCGCTCGGCCGATCGGCTCTCCCAGCCGATCACTTTGCCGTGGCGGTCGAATTCGAAGCGGCAGCAATCCTGCAGTTTCTTCTTCAACCGCGCGCGGCCGCGCTGCACGCGCGATTTCACGGCGGTGAGCGAGAGTCCGCTGCGCAGCGCGATCTTCGCGAGGGGTAGCCCTTCGAGTTCGGCCAGCCGCACCGGCTCGCGGTAGAGCTCGGGCAATTCCTCGAGGAAACGCTTCGTGGTGGCGCTAACGTTCGCGCGGAACTCCGCCAATTCGTCGGGGGCTTCCGCCGCGAGCACCACCGGCAATTCTTCAGTCGGGCGAGTCCGCCGATAGAAATCGATCAACGTAGTGCGGGCAATTCGGTACAACCAGGCCTCGAGCCGTTGATCATCGCGCAACGCGCCACGCGAGCGGTAGACTTTCAGCAACGTCTCCTGCGTCAGATCGTCGGCCGTCGCATCATCGCGCACGCGTCGGCGAATGAAACTGCGCAATCGCGCAGAGAACTCGGTCACGGAAGCGTCGAAATGCGAGTCGAAGGCTTGAGGAGGCACAGAGGCGGAGGGCGGAAGTTGGAGGCGGGAAGTCGGAAGCCTGAGGTCAGAGGTCAGTTGTCTGTGGTCCATGGCATGTGGTCAATTCTCAGCCTCCGGCGGGAGGGTGGTCCGTTGTCCACGCTCAGTCGCGCCGCGGACGACTGAGGCACACGGCGGATCGGCAGCAGCCGCCTTGGAACTGGCCGGTCTGCCGAATTGCGCCGGGCGCCTGGTCGCGCGAGATCACGACAAAGCCGCGGCCGGCAAAGAACGTTTCGGCGGTGGTCGTCAACAACCACCAGCGCGTGACGCCCCACCCTGCCGCAGATTTTTCGAGCTGCCGCAGCAGCGCATCGCCGAGTCCCGCGCCCCGTTGGGGTGGCGCGACGACGAGCGAGCGCAGCAGTGCGTCCGGGGCGTACTTCTCGGCGCCAATCGCGCCGATGACACTGTCGTGTTCGTCGCGCGCAACGAGGAAGCGGGCGACGTGCGGTGCGATTTCGTCGTGCGGCAGCCCTGCCTCGCGGAGCAACGCGGCGATGGCAGCGATGTCTCGCTCCGCGGCGCGCTCGATCCGTCGGGGCGGCGTTGGCCGGCCGATGGGTTCGGAGTAGCCGGGAGAGACACCTGCCGCCACGGCGCTGTCACGCGGCTGGAGGTTTGGTTTCACGTGGAGTCGAGCGAAGACATCCAGAGCAGTTGTTTCAGGCCACCGGTTTATACGCGGTGATCAAGGCACTCACGACAAAATCGCCAGAGGTGCTGTCATCGGTCCACTCGCGAATCAACCGGCGCGAATTCTCGCGCAGCGTGATGTCGATGCGGCCAAAGCCCGCCGCCGCGAGCATGGCCTGGAGGTCCGTCACGAGGGCGGCTCCACCAATGCAGGCGCCGATCGCACTGAGCTTGGTGCGCAGCGCGGCGGGCAGCGGCTGCGTTGCGACAATGTCGGCAATCGCCAGACGGCCACCGAGCTGCAACACGCGAAACGCTTCGGCAAACACCCGCGGTTTCTCGGGCGAAAGGTTGATCACGCAGTTCGAGATAATGAGATCGACGGTCCGGTCGGCCACGGGCAGCGCCTCGATTTCGCCGAGCCGAAACTCGACGTTGCGGAGTCCGGCCTTGGCGGCATTCGTCCGCGCTTTCGTGATCATCTCGGCGGTCATGTCGACGCCGATCACGCGGCCGGTGCCGCCGAGTTGCCGCGCGGCGAGCAGGCAGTCGAAACCCGCCCCGCTGCCAAGATCGAGCACAGTCTCACCGGCACGGATACCGGCGATCGCGAGCGGGTTGCCGCAGCCGAGTCCCAAATCGGCGTCGGCCGCCGCGGCCACTTCCTGAGCGGTGTAGCCAAGCTTCTCGCTGTAGCTGGCAGGTTCGTCGTCGGAGCAGCCACGCAATTCGGTCGCCGCGGGCTTCGTCGCGCAGCAACTCGGCGCGCAGCCGCAGTCGCTTTCGGCCGCGATCGCGCCGTAGCGCGTGCGCACATAGTCGCGAACCTCGTTCGGTTTCATGGTCGTCGTTTCGGTGTTCATCCACTTCTGCTGACGCAGAGGTGCGCGGTTGGACGCAGGGAATCGCGCGATTGCCGGAATTCCGGAGGGCCGGAATTCCGTTCCGTGAGGTCGTGTTCCAGAATACTACTGCATGGCGGCTCGGAATCCGGTTGCCGCGGAGGGGGTCCGGGACAAGCGGGACGCGCGCGATCTGAGCGTGCAGGGACGAGATTCGTAACGTGATTCAGCCGCGGGCAGGTTGCCCGCGCTACGAAGCGATCGCCGGACGGTTTCGCGCTCATCCACTGCTCCGGGTTTCCGGACTTCCGGACCTCCGGGCCTCCGGCCCGCCGGCGAGAGAGCGCCCTGGTTGAAAACGCGTTTGTATCCAGAGCATTCCGCAGTTTAGTTTCCGCGCTCTCGCCCCCTCCCCCTCCCATCATGAAAAAGTACATCGTTGAGTTCATCGGCACGTTTTTCCTCGTTCTCACCGTCGGGCTGGTGGTCCGGATCAACCCACCGCTGGGACCGATTGCGATCGGCTCGGTGCTCATGGTGATGATTTTCGCCGGCGGTCACATTTCCGGAGGCCACTTCAATCCGGCGGTGACGCTCGCGGCGTTCTTGCGTGGGCGTTGTGACAAGCGCGATGTCGTCCCCTACTGGATGGCCCAGTTTCTCGCCGGCGTCGTCGCCGCGCTGGTCGTGAACGTGGTGCTGCGCGGTCGCGCGGATCCGGCGGTTGCACTGCATCCGAGGCTGGGCTCCTTCATCGTGGAGTTTCTCTTCACGTTCGCGCTCGCCTGGGTCGTGCTGAACGTGGCGACGGCCAAGGCCACGATGGGGAATTCCTTCTACGGGCTCGCGATTGGCTTCACGGTGCTGGTCGGCGCGATTACGGTCGGCGGAATTTCCGGCGGCGCGTTCAATCCCGCGGTCGGGCTCGGGGTGTGGACGATGGGCGTCGAGTCCGCCAAGCAGTTCGCCGTGTACTGCATTTCCGATTTTGGCGGCGCCGCGGTCGCCGCGGTGGCGTATCGGGCGATCGTCGGTGTCGATTGAGGTGGTTTCTCCGGCGCTGGGGCGCGCCGGCTCCAGCGGGGAAATAGGCCGTAGTTTGGAATCAGTGAGTTGGTTCGGCATCGCTCCCGCAACTGTAGCGCGGGCAACCTGCCCGCGCTGAAGTTCAGTACGAATCACCGGACTGCGTTTCGAGCACGCTCAGGTTGAGCGTGCCACGACTGGCGGCCGGATCCATCTCTCTATTTCGTTCCCGGTGGAGCCCGGCCCGCCCTCGGCCCGGTAAACACATTTCCTCCGGACTTCCGGACTTCCGGAATTCCCGCCATAGGCGGGCTACCCAGCCTTCCGCCTTCCCGCCTCAGCCGCGCCGCACGCCGCGGTGGAGCCGGCTCGCGGGCTTCGCGGCGGCGGCGGCGGTTTCGGCGAGCGCCTTGTCGTCGAAGAGCGCGGAATAGATGTAGGGGAAACCTTCGATTTTCTTCCGCTCGACTCCCATGCCCATGTAGCGCTCGATCGAGCGGGCGTCGCGGACGTCCTCCTCGGTCACGAGCGTGAACGCATCGCCGGTGTGGTGCGCGCGGCCGGTGCGGCCGATCCGGTGCACGTAGTCCTCGGGATTCTCGGGCACGTCGTAGTTGATGACATGTGACACCCCCGCGATATCGAGGCCGCGCGCGGCGATGTCGGTCGCGACGAGCACTTCGTACTTGCCGCTCTTGAAGCCCTCGAGCGCCTCGATGCGTTCGCGCTGGTTGCGGTCCGAATGCAGCACGCCCACGGTGTGGCCGCTGGTCTTCAGCCGGTGCGCAATGCGGTCCGCGCCCATGCGGGTGCGGGTGAAAATCAGTACGCTCTTGAAATCGGTGCGCTCGAGCAGGAGCTGGAGCAGGTCGAACTTCTGCGACGCCACCACCGGATAGAACCCGTGCGACACCGTCTCGGCCGGCGAACGCTGGCGGCCGATTTCCACCTTCAGCGGGTTGTGCAGCGCCCAACCGGCGAGTTGCTCGAGTTCCGGGGGCAGCGTGGCGGTGAAGAAAAGCGTCTGCCGGTGCTTCGGGCACTTTTGCACGATGCGCCGCACGTCGGGGAGGAAACCCATGTCGAGCATCCGGTCGACTTCGTCGAGCACGAGAATCTCGATCTGATCGAGCGAGCAGTTGCCCTGCTCGAGGTGGTCGAGCAGCCGGCCGGGCGTGGCGGCGAGAATATCCATGCCGCGCCGCAGATCGTCGTTCTGTTTGCCGTATCCGACGCCACCGTACACAATCGTCACGCGCAGGTCGGTGAACTTGGCGAATTTCTGAAACGCCTCCTCCACCTGCAAGGCGAGTTCGCGCGTGGGCTCGAGGATCAGGCAGCGCAGTTTCCCGTGCGTGCCCAGTCGCTGGATGATCGGCAGCGCGAACGCCGCGGTCTTGCCCGTGCCGGTTTGGGCGGACCCGATGACATCGCCGCCCTGCAGCACGACCGGAATCGCCTGCGTTTGGATCGGCGTCGGCGTGACGTAGCCCATTTCCTGCACCCCAAAGGCCAGCGCGTCGCTAAGCCCGAGCGCGGTGAAGGCCGTGTCCATCTTGGGGATGTCGACCGGCGTGGCCGGCTTGACATCGCCGCTGCGGGGATGGTCGAAAGTCTTGTCGATCGTGGCGCGTTCGCGCGGGCCGCCGGCGTGACCGCCGCGGCCGCCGCCCCGCCCGCGTCCGAGGCCGCGACCGCGCGACTCGCCGCGGCCGCCACCATGCTCGGGCTGCCCGCCGCGTTCGCCGCGGCCACCGACCTGCTCGCGCTGGGCACCGCGTTCACCGCGGTCGCCGCGCCGGCCCTGGTCTTCGCGGACCGGCCGGGCGTCGTGCGCGCTGCCCCCGCCGCCACCCTGGCCGCGCGGCTGATGCGGTTTGCCACCGTGACCAGCAGGCCGCGGGGCACGTTCGCCCCGCGATTCGCTCCGGGCGGGCTGGCCGTGCGATTTGCCGTGAGAACCGGAAGCTGATTTCGGACCCGGCGTCGCCGGAGTTGCCGTACGCGAGCCCGCAATCGAATCGCGCAGCTTCGCAAATATTTTCTTCAACATGACAATAGAGCCGGACAGCCTCTGCGATTCGCGGGGCATTGCAAGGCAAGGCTGCGGCGGGCAGACCAAAGACCAAGGACCAGAGACCAAGGGACCAGGGACTTGGGCACCGCCGGTGCGGGCAAACCGTTGCTCAACAGCCGTCCGGCCCTCCAAAGGACCGCTTCGCCACGATAATTGACAACTCGTGGGAAAGCCGCCGACTTGACTTCGAAGAGTAACTCCGCTGGTTACAATCAAACGTGACTCACAATTCCCGCTTTGCCGTTTCGCTGCACATCCTCGCGTACCTCGCCTTTCGCGGGGTAGCCGCGGTGCCGTCGGCAGAAATCGCGTCGAGCGTGTCGACCAATCCGGTCGTGATTCGCCGGCTGCTGTCGGCGCTGGTCAAGGCAGGGCTGGTGCGGACGCAAAAAGGTGCAGCGGGCGGGTTTTCGCTCGCGACCGCGCCACGCGAAATCTCGTTGCTCGAGGTGTACCGCGCCGTGGAGCCCGAGCCGAACCATGGACTAAGCCATTTTGCGCCGAACCAGAAATGCCCGGTCGGCGCGAAGATCCAAGAGGTGCTGACCGGCGTTTTCGCAAAAGCGCAGGCCGCCATGGAAGCGGAGCTGGACCGGGTGACACTCGCCGATCTGGAGGCGAAATTGCACTCGGTGTGTACTGGCGCGAGAGAGACCAGAGAAGGACTGAAGACCAAGGACTAACCACGGACCGCTCAGGCAACTCGCGACTGGTGTTCGAACCCTGCGAAGACCCGTTCGCGCCCGATTCAGCCCTCTCACCTCGAACCGTAGCACCGCCGCTGCTGTCCATCTCACGCCGTCATGAACTCCACCGTGCAACTTGCCACGATTGAGCTGCGCGTTCCGAACTTGGAACGCAGCGTGGAGTTTTATGCGCGTCGGCTGGGCTTCGTGGTGACCGAGCAGGTGGCCGGGCGGGCCGAACTGGCCGTGGCAGGCGAACACGCGCCCTTGCTGACCCTTTCGGAAAGCCGCAACGCCGGACATCCGCCGCGTGACGCCGCCGGACTGTTTCATGCGGCGCTGCTTTTTCCATCGCGCGCGGCACTTGGCGGCTGGCTGAAACTCCCCGCGGCGCAGGGCGTGGATTTCGAGGGTTTTTCCGACCATGGCGTGAGCGAGGCGATTTATCTCTCGGATCCCGACGGCAACGGGCTGGAGTTTTACGCCGACCGCGCGCGGGAAGCCTGGCCGTTCGCAGAAAATGGCGAAGTGGCGATGGTCACGCGGCCGCTCGCGCTCCGCAACCTGCTCGCCAGCGCCGACGCGCCGAGCGATACGCCGCTGGTCGGAGCGCATTGGGGTCATCTGCACCTGCGAGTGACGAACCTCGCGCGCAGCGAGGCGTTTTACTGCGAGAAACTGGGACTCGAGGTGATGCAGCGAAGCTATCCGGGCGCGCGATTCCTCGCGGCGGATGGCTATCACCACCACCTGGGGCTCAACACGTGGGGAAACCCGCGGCTACCGCAGCCGGACGCCGCGTTGGGCCTGGCGCAGGCGACGTTTGTCCGCGCGGGCGCCGGCAGCGAGGAAACGCTGATCGATCCCGACGGCATTCACCTGCGGGTGCAACCGGCGCTGGTTCCGGCGTAAAGCAGCGCGCGGCGACGCCCGAAGGTCGGGGGCGCCTTGGTAGCCGGCGCGATTGCAGCAAGAACCTGCAACAGATCCGCGTACTTGGGTCCTGGTCTGCCGTAGCGCGGTCAACCTGACCGCGCTGCTCCGTGAGAAGAAGACGAACAACCCCGTTAACCTGGCGCCATTCGTCGCTGGCCCTGTCTTTAACCGGCCGTTTCGAATTCCACTTGGCTTGACCGGATGCACCCGCAAGCTGGCGCGCGTTCCCCTCCAGCTCGCGCAATGAACGACGACACTCGTTGGCTCGCCCGCCTCGGCATCGATCACGGCCTCTTCACGCGGCCACAGTGCCTGCAAGTCCGCGACAAGATCGGCCACGACGCCGACCTGATGGCCTTTGCCCAGGAATGCATCGACAGCGGCATGGTCGCCGACGTCGATAAACTCGAGACGCTCGCCGGCGAGGCCATCGCCAACGCGCAGCAAGGTGCGCCCGCCAACGATCCGTTCGAGGAACGCGGCGCCACCACGCCGCACGTCGTCCAACCGGCCGCCGCCGGGCCGGCGGAGCACGAAAGCGCTCCCGTCAGCGGCGATGGACCGAACTTTCCATTCGATTCCATCGCCACGCTGGACGACGCGACCCTGGCCGATGGCATGCGCGGCCTCCTGCGCGCGACCGCCGCGTACGGCGCGAGCGACCTGCACCTCTCGACCGGCGCGCAGCCGTTCGTCCGGAAGAACCGCGTGTTGACTTATATTTCTGAATACGTGTTGAACGCCAACGACGCCCTGCGCGCCAACACCGTGCTGCTGTCGGAGGGCCAGAAGAAGATTTTTCTCGAGCGAAAGGACTACGACTACGCGCTGGCGCTGAGCGGAACCGACCGGTACCGCGTGAACCTGATGTTCCACAAGAACGGCGCCGCCGGGGCCTACCGGATGGTGCCGGCAGAGACCCGCACGCTCGATGCGCTCGGCTATGGCAAGCACATCGCGACGCTGCACAAGATGCTCTCGTACCACAACGGGCTCATCCTGATCACCGGCCCGGTCGGCGCCGGCAAGACCACGACGCTCGCCTCGATGGTCGCGTACCTGAACGAGACGCGCACGGACCACATCATCACGGTCGAGGACCCGATCGAGGTCGTCCAGCCGGCGCGCGGCTGCAATGTCACGCAACGCGAGGTCGGCCCGCACACGCGGACATTCGCCTCGGCGCTGAAAGGCGCGCTGCGCGAAGACCCCGACATTATCGTGATCGGCGAGTTGCGCGACCTCGAGACGATCGAGATGGCCATCAGCGCTTCCGAAACCGGTCACCTCGTGATCGGCACGATGCACACGAGCGACGCCGCGACGACGCTGAACCGGCTGCTCGACGTCTTCCCCCCGACGCAGCAGACGCAGATTCGCGCCAGCGTGGCGGAGAGCCTCCGCGGCATCGTGTGCCAGCGGCTGCTGCCCGGCGTCGACGGCGGGCTGGTGCTGGCCTGCGAAATCCTCGTCAGCAACACCGCAATCCAAAACCTGATCCGCGAAGGCAAATCCGCCGGTTTGAAGAACACGATGGAGACCGGTGTGAAGGAGGGCATGTGCCTGATGGACAACGTGGTCTTCGGGCTGTACAATGAACGGAAGGTTTCGGCGGAGACGGCGCGCGCGAACATCACAAACCGCGTGCTCAAGGTGAAGATCTCGTGATGGCCGCCCTGCGCAACGTCACGCCGGGAGCCGTCCGGACCGAGGACATCGCCACGGTCCAGGCGGCCTACCACAAGGCGCTCTGGGCGATCATCGGCCACAGCATCTTCTTCGTCGCCTGCTGCACGCTCGCGATCGTGTTGCGCCGGATTTTCAAGATGCCGCCCGCGCTGCTGACGGTCGCTTTCTTCGCCGCGCTCGTGCTCTTTGGCGGCGATTTCTGGCGATTCGTATCGTGTCGCCGCAAGCTGCGGAAGCTGCGGGAGGCGGAGTGAAGGTGAAGCAGGCGGACGCAACGACGCAGGTCGGCTTGCCCTCCCGTGGCGGGATGCCCGGCCATGATCGTCGTGGCACGCTCAATCTGAGCGTGCGGGGATCTGGAGGTTTTCCGCCATGGATCCTCAGCGCGGTCAAGTTGACCGCACTGCGATTGAGCGCGAAACGTCGCGTCCTCTGCTCAACATCGCTTCGAGTGCGCCCACCGGGCCTCCGGCCTTCTGGACTTCCGGACTTCCGATCCTCCGTCCTTCCCATGACAAACAGCCCGACGCTCGCTGACTGACCAACCCCCGCTCCCGCCATGGCCGCCATCGATACTCTCCTCAAGACCATGCTCGACAAGGGCGGGTCCGACCTGCACCTCACGGTCGGGCTGCCGCCAAAGACGCGCGCTTCCGGCTCGCTCCAGGCGATGAGCGACACGCCGCTCGACGCGAAGACGATGGAGTCGCTGCTGAAGGAAATCTGTCCCGAGAAACGCTGGCAGGATTTCCTCGATCGCAAGGACCTCGACCTCGCGCACGAGATACCCGGCGTCGCGCGCTTTCGCGGAAATTACCTGTACAACCACTGGGGCCAGGCTGCGGTCTTCCGGCAAATCCCGGCGAAGATTCTCTCGTTCGATCAACTGGCCCTGCCGGAGGCGCTGAAGAAACTCTGTCACCTCGACCAGGGGCTCGTCGTCGTGACCGGCCCGACCGGCTCCGGCAAGTCGACGACGCTCGCCGCGATGATCGACTACATCAACTCGAACCTCGCGCGGCACATTATCACGATCGAGGATCCGATCGAGTTCGTGCACCCGGTGAAGAAGTCGGTCATCGTGCACCGCGAGGTCGGCGAGCACACCTCGTCGTTCGCCGCCGCGCTGAAGGGCGCGATGCGCCACGACCCGGACATCCTGCTCCTGGGCGAAATGCGTGAAATGGAAACGATCAAGCTCGCGCTCGGCTGCGCCTCGATGGGCATGCTCGTGTTCGGCACGCTGCACACGAACAATGCGCCGAAGACGGTCGACCGGATCATCAACACGTTTCCCGCGGACGAACAGAACCAGGTGCGGGTCATGCTCTCGAGCTGCCTCGCGGGCGTCGTGGCCCAGCTGCTCTGCAAAAAGACTCCGAAGGGCCGGTGCGCGGTGCATGAGATTCTGCTCTCGCACGAGGCGCTGCCGAACACGATTCGCAGCGGTCAGATTTCGAATATCAAATCAATCATCGAGAGCGGCGGCGGCGACGGGATGATCACGATGGACAACAGCCTCATGAACCGCGTGAAGGACGGCACGATCGAGCCGAAGGAGGCGTACATGAAAGCCGCCATCAAGGCGACCTTCGCGCCGTTGCTGAAGCCGGGCGATTTGGACGGAGGGCACTAGCTAGGATGGGCTAGGATCGGAAGTCCGGAAGCCCGGAGGTCCGGAGGACCAGAGGGGCGGATGTGCTTCATTGGAGCCGGAGCGCCCTCGCTCCGGTAGCATGCATTCGACGCGCTTCTCGGCGCGGGGGCCTTGGATCCAAGGTTCCGGCTTCGCTGGCAGTCAGGCCCGTTGTCCTTACGCTCCGTCCAGCACTTCACGCAGCGTGCGGGCGAAATCGGCGATCTTGTACGGCTTGGGCACGAAGCCGCGGAAACCGTGCGCGCGGAAGTTCGCCATCACCGGATCGCTCGAATAGCCGCTCGACACGATGCCGCGCGCCAGCGGATCGATCTTCAGAATCTCGCGCATCGCATCCGCTCCACCCATCGCGCCCGGCACCGTCAAATCGACGATGACGACATCGTAAGGACGGCCCGCCTGGTGGGCATTCGCGAATTCGCGCACCGCCTCCTGTCCGTCGCAGGTGAGCGTGGCCTCCAACCCGAGGCGATCGAGCAGCGCTTTCGTGACGACGCGAATCGGCTCCTCGTCGTCCATGAACAGCACACGACCCTGCAGTTGTTGAAACGCGCTGCTCGGCGGGCTCGGCCGGACCGGCTGCCCCTGGGCGGCCGGCAGCCAAATCCGAAACGTCGTGCCGTGCCCGAGCGCCGATTCCACCGTGACGTGGCCCTGGTGCTTCTGAATGACCGAGTACACCGTCGCCAGCCCCAGGCCGGTGCCGGCCTCCTTCGTCGTGAAGAAAGGCTCGAAGATCCGCGTCAGGTGCTCGGGGGAAATGCCGCACCCCGTATCCGCCACTTCGAGACGAAGGTAGTCGCCGGCCGCCAGCGTGCCGAGCGCGCCGGCGGCGAGCTGCTCGTTGCGCAGCGTCAGCCGGATGGTCCCACCCGCGCGCATGGCCTGGACCGCGTTGATCACGAGGTTCTGCACCACCTGGCCGATCTGGCCCTTGTCGACCTCGGCGGGCCGCAAATCGGCCGCGAGATCGAACTCGCAGCGGACCGCGCTGCCATGCAGGGCAAACTCCGCCGCCTCCCGCACGACATCCGGCAGCAACACGGCGGCGCGCACCGGGTTGCCGCCCTTGGCAAACGTCAACAGCTGCAGCGTGAGATCCTTCGCCCGCAGCGTGCCGCGCTCGGCTTCCCGCAGCCATTTCTCGCCGGCCGTGCGCGTGGGTTCATCGAGCAACGCCATCGTGAGATTGCCCATCACAATGGCGAGGAGGTTGTTGAAGTCGTGGGCAATCCCACCCGCGAGCACGCCGATCGATTCCAGTTTCGAGGCGCGCAACAACTCGGTCTCGAGCCGTGAGCGCTGCGTGACGTCGCGCAACACCAGCACGACGCCGACGACCTCGCCGGAAACATCATGCATCGGGGCACAGCGACCCTCGACGCGCCGCGACGTGCCGTTTCGCGTACGCAACATCGAATGCGGCGGCAAATCCACCGGCCGGTCGATGCTCGCGGCCCCGAGCGCGGACACGGCAAATTGCTGGCCGCCGCGCTCCGTCTCGAGCCGGCACACGTCGTAGAACGGCTGGCCGATGGCGGCGGCGGCGGTCCAGCCGGTCAATTCCGCCGCGGCCTCGTTCATGAACTGGACCTGCGCCGTACGCGAAAAGGTGATCACGGCCTCCGACATGGCGCGGAGCGTGACGCTCAACCGCTCGCGCTCCGCCGCGAGCGCCTGCTGGGCCGATTTGATCTCGGTCACGTCGATGAGCGCGAGCTGCGACCGCTGAAACTGCGGCTGCCCATCCAGCGTCGGCACGCGCCAGTGATAGAAAATCTGCCGGAGCCGGCCGTCCATCGAGCGCAGCATCGAGTCGCCATCGGATTCGGTCAGCCCGCGCCACATCGCCAGAAACACCTGCCGGCGACCGGCGTAGGCCTCCGGCGTGAAAATACGATCCAGGTTGGCGACGGCCTCCCCGAGTGTCTTCACGCCGTAGAGCCGCAGCGTCGCCGCGTTCGCGCCGACGAAGGTGACCTTGGCATTCGCCGCGCGCCATTCCTGGGGGTGGGCGTCGAGCCAGGCTTCCAAATCGCCGATGCCGTTCGCGCGCAGGTGATCGAGCCACGCGGCAACGGGCCGGTAATCGTGCTCCACAATCGCGATCGGCAGGTGCTCGAACAGCACGCGGTAGCGCTCCTCGCTCGCCCGCAGCGCGTCTTCGGTCTTCTGCCGGGCGGTGACATCGGACACGAAGCCCTGCAGGTACAGCAGCCTGCCGTTGGCATCGCGGACCGCGCGCACGTTTTCCTTGATCCACGCCGTCGTGCCGTCCGCCCGGCGAATCTCGGACTCGAAGTTCGCGACTTCATTCCCGGTGCCGAGCTGCGCAAAGAACTCCGCGCGGCGTTGTGGCGTGACATAGATTTCCGCCGTGCGCGCCGCTGACAACTGCAACACTTCGGCCGCCGTGGCGTACCCGAGAATCCGCGCCATCGCGGGGTTGACCGCGCGGAACCCGCCGTCCGGCAGCGTTTCGTAGACGCCCTCGACCGCGTTTTCGAACAGCTGCCGAAACCGCTCCTCGCTCGCGCGCAACGCCTGGGTCTGGCGGCCGTACTTCCGCATCCAAATCGCGCCGCCGATCGCCGCAATGAAGACGAGCAGGGCGGCGGCGACGCAAAGCGAACCGCTCGACAGCAGCGGCATCGTGGCGGCCGGGAGGGGCAGCAACCGAAAGCAAAACGTGGAAATCACGCTGGAAGCCGAGAGAATCTCCTGGGCACGGCGATGTCGAGAACGGGTCTTACGCACGCGGCCGCCGGAGCGTCGTGAATATCAATACGTAATACAGCGAATCGCCCATGCTATAGCGAATCGCTAAGTTGTTGTTGGGACGGAGGCGCCCACACCCGCGAACGCCGCGACCCGCCAAAGAAATCCGTGGCGCTCGTCCAGGCCGCACCCATCTTCAGCGGCATGTCGCTTTCCATTCGCCCGGCCACGGTCGACGATGTGCCGCTGATCCTCGAGTTCATCCGCGGACTCGCCGAGTACGAAAAGCTGGCGGCCGAGGTGGAGGCCACGGCGGAGCGGTTGCAGGCCACGTTGTTTCCGGCGACCGGCCGACCGGCCGCCGAATGCGTGCTGGCGTTCGCCGAAGGGACACCGGCGGGGTTCGCGCTGTTCTTCACCAACTATTCCACTTTCCTCGCGCAGCCCGGACTGTATCTGGAAGACTTGTACGTGAAATCCGAGCAGCGGGGGCGCGGCATCGGCAAGGCCCTCCTGCTGCACCTGGCCAAGCTCGCGAATGCGCGGGGCTGCGGCCGGATGGAATGGGCGGTCCTCGACTGGAACGCGCCCGCCATCGCCTTCTACGAGTCGCTGGGCGCGCGACGCCTGCGCGAGTGGCAGATTTGCCGGCTGACCGGCGCAGCGCTCCAGCAATACCGGTAGCACAGCCGGTTTCGGATTGGCGATACGCGGCGGGGCGGTTGCCTGCCGGCCATCGCATGAAACTTCCGCTCTACTGGATTGACGCGTTCACCGATCGCGTTTTCGCAGGCAATCCGGCCGCGGTCGTGCCACTGCCGAGCTGGCCCGCGGACGCCCTGTTGCAAAAAATCGCCTACGAAAACGGCGTGTCGGAGACGGCGTTCTTCGTTCGCACCGGACCGGCGCGCTGCCACCTCCGCTGGTTCACGCCCGCGGTGGAAGTCGACTTGTGCGGCCATGCCACGCTCGCGAGCGGGCACGTGCTTTTCCGCGAACTCGGCGAAGACGGCGACCGCGTGACCTTCGACTCCCGCTCCGGCCCGCTGAGCGTGCGGCGGCGATCGGACGGAAAGCTGGAGCTCGATTTTCCGGCGCGGCCGGCCACGCCGGCCGCCGCCCCCGCCGCCCTGCTCGCCGGGCTGCGCCGCCCGCCGGCCGAGGTGCGATGCAGCGAACGCATGTGGTTGTGTGTGTATTCAGAGACTGGTGACGTTCAGTCGCTCCAGCCCGACGACGCCGAGCTCGCCCGGCTGAGCCCGGGTCGGATCATCGTCACGGCACCGGGCCAGGATTGCGACTTCGTGTCGCGATTTTTCGCGCCGGACGCGGGAATTGCCGAGGATCCCGTCACCGGCTCGGCGCATTGCACGCTGATGCCCTACTGGGCCGGGCGGCTGGGCCGAAACACCCTGCATGCGCGGCAGGTGTCCCGCCGTGGCGGCGAACTTTGGTGCGAGTATGTGCCGGCCGCGCCGGCCGCGGGGCCGCACCGCGCGGCGGGCCGCGTCCGGATCGCCGGCGACACCGTGCTTTATCTCCGCGGCGAACTGCAGGCGTGAGCGTTTCCCGCCGTCATTTTTTCTTTGCGCCCTCGCGCAGATTCGATGCGGTGTCATCGGCATGGGATTGTCACCGCCCCCCAATGAGGCACTCGCCGAACTCGCGAACGTGCTGGGTGATGACAATGTGCGCACGCTCGTGCGCACCTTCCTGCGCGATTTTCCGGTTTCGTTCCAGGCTTTGCAGGAGACGGCCGAGCGCAAGGACCGGCACCGGATCGCCCACAGCATGAAGAGCAATTCGCGGCTGATGGGCGCGCACGAGCTTTCGCAGCGGATGGCGGCCCTGGAGGACCGGCTCGCGCAGGAAAACGGCCCGGACCTGGCCGCCGACGACGTGAAGCTGATTTCCGCCGACTTCGAGGCGATCGCCGGCCCGCTGCGCGCCTTCGTCGGGCAGTAGGTTCTTGCTCGGCCAAAACCCTGGTTTTCCGCCGCGGGCGGGAAACTCAGGTATCCACCAATCCCGCCTGGATGCACCAGCGGGTGAGGCTCGCGACCTCGCGGACGCCGACCTTTTCCATGATGTTCGCGCGGTGCTTCTCCACCGTCCGGACGCTCAGATTCAGCTTGGCCGCGATTTCCTTCGACATCTGGCCGGCCGCCACCAGCCGCGCGATTTCCTGCTCGCGCTCGGTGAGCGGCACCTCGAGCGGCGGCCGCGTCACCGGCAGTCCGCCGGCGCTGCCGCCTTTGGCGCGGACGCGGCTGGCGAAGAACATGCCGCCGCTCCGCACGGTCTCGACCGCGCTGAGGACGTATTCGATTGGCTCGGTCTTGTCGACGTAGCCATTGACGCCGAGCACCATCAGGTCGGCCGGCAGCCGCTCGCTGGGGTGCGCAGTGATGACGAGAATCTTCATTTCCGGCACGGCACGGCGGACTTCGCGCGCGATCTCCATGCCGTTGATGTCGGGCAACATCAAATCCACCACGAGCATGTCGGGCTTCTCGCGCAGACAGAAGTCCAGGCCAGGTTTGCCGAGGCCAAACTCTCCGATGACCTGCAAGTCCTTCACCTTGCCGAGCGTCAACAGAATCAACTGACGAAACATGGTTTCGTCTTCGATGAGAACGGCACGAAGTTTTCGCATGCTGGGAGACCGGTCGTAAGCTGGATAAGCGTTATTGCTGGGCGGGCGACCGCACTACTACGGATGCGCAGTGGCAGTGCGATTGCTAGCATGTCCCGTCTGACAATCCCAATGGCGGAACTCAAGCATACATTGCAAGTCGCTGCGCCGTGCCTAGTGCACGGGGCGTTTGGGTGTGGCCATTTCCCGGCGGCATGAGCGAACCCGGCAAAACTCCCGGACGGGCCCATGTGCTCGTGGTGGAAGACTCGTCGGTCTTCCGCGAGATGCAGGATCTGCTGCTGCGGCAGGCCGGCTATCAGGTTTCCTCGCACGAGAATCCGCATGCCGCGCTCGCCGCGGCGGGCAAGCAGGCGTTCGAGCTGGTTGTGATCGATTACGAGCTGCCGGACATGAACGGCGAGCAGTTCATGCACGAGTTGCGGAAGCTGCAGCCGGAGATAGAAGTGGTTTTCGTCTCCGGCTCGCTGACGGAGGAACTGGTCGTGCGGCTGGGCACCCAGCGGGTCTCGGGTATTTTCCACAAGCCGACCAATCCGAAGACGCTGCTGGAGAAAATCGACGAAACGCTCGCCCGTCACGGCGCCCGCGACACCGAGGCCCGCGTGGGTTCACGTTCGCCCGTCTCGCCGGCGCGCCGCGGCAGTTCGCAGTCGCCGGTCAGCCTGCCGGCCGTCGAGCCGGGGGCCGAGCGGCTGGCCTACACGCCGCGCTACCTGATTGGCAAATCGGATTCATTCCGGGAGTTCACCCACCGGCTCTGGAAGGTTCGTGATTTCCGCGCCGTTCTGATGCTGCAGGGCGAACCCGGGTCGCCGTTCGAATTGGTGGCGCGCGAAATCGCCGAAATCTCCATTTTCCGGGACGGTCCGATCATGGTGTGCGAGGCCGCCCGGTTCGAGCCGCGCCGCCTGATCGAGGTGCTCGCCCCCTCGCTGTTGTCGCACGATGCCGGCACGCTGGTGGTGACCGGCGTCGAATCCTTTACGACCGAACAACAGAAAACGCTCGAGAATCTCATGACGGGACGCGACGTGTTCCTGCCGTTTGCGCGCCGCTTCCGGCTCGTGCTGGCCGCGACCGCCGAACTTTCGGAGCGCGTCGACAGCGGCACGTTCGGAGAAACGCTCTATTACAAGGCCAGCGCGCTGTCCGTCACGGTGCCCCCCCTGCGCGACATGCGCGGCGACATCGTCGCGAACGCCGAACACATCCTCGCGCGGCACCGCGAAGCCGGCCACTCCGCCACGCCGCTCGCGATCGCCGCCGATGCGGCCGGGTGGATGGCAGCTCAGGATTGGCCAGGCAACTACGCCGAGCTGGCGCGCACCGTGCTGAATGCGGTGCGTTTCGTGCAAGGCGACGAGCTGACGTCCGCCGCCATCTCCGCCGGCTGGTCCAGCACCGATGATGTCGCGGCGACGCCGATGGCGGCCGCCGCCGTGACCGAATCCAACCATGCCGAGGCGCGGCCGCCGTTCCCGATCGCGAGCGCCATCGCCACGGAATCGGCGCCACCGGTCGTGCGGGTGCAAACCAGCACGCCGGCGCCCTCGATTCGCCATTCGCCGGCCGGCCAGCTGTTTGCCCGCGCCGCGGCGCCGGCCCGTGTCATCGCCACAAAGAGTTTGTTCCGACCTGCCTCGAGTCATTACAGCTTTGCCAGCCGGCTGGCGACAACGCTGGAAATGGCGGGCAGCGGCGTGGCGCATTGATGGCTTGCGGCGCACGCGTCCGCCGTAACGCTGGGCCGGATTTGCGTTGAGCAAGTTCCGTTGTGCCTTCCGCTGCTCGCCAGGAAATTTTCCAATCCAACCCGACCGAAGGTTCGCTGCGGCGGGCCAACGGGGAACGCGTGGCGGCGTTTTCGAACCAGTTTGTCCAGACGCTGCACGTTTCGCTGCTCGAGCAATTCGCCGAAAACGCGCAGGATGTTCTCTATCGCTGCGGTTACGAGTGGGGCCTGCTTGCCTCGGTGCGGCTGCAGCGGGAGCTGCTCGCCCAGCTCGGGCCGCAGACCGACCTCTGGAAACTCGAACCCAAGTACGTGCTGGAAACCTGGTGGGCGCCGCTGGCCGAAACCGGCTGGGGCCGCTGCGGTTTCGACGTGCCGTCGGCCCAGGGCGTCGTCGTGGCCGAGTTGCACGAGAGCGCGGTGGTCAGCGCACTGGGCGGTTCGGACCAACCCGTGTGCCACTTGTACGCGGGACTGCTGGCGGCGGCGCTGAGCTTTGTCGCGCGCGCCGAGCGGCACGCGGTGGAGCTGCAGTGTCGCGCGCTGGGCGCCCCCTCCTGCCAGTTCGTGATCGCCCCGGGCGCGCAGGTCGACTCCGCCGAAACGTGGCGGCAACAGGGGCTGCCGGCCCTCGAGATTGTCCGGCGGCTGCGGTGACGCCGGCCCCCCGGCTTTCGCACCGCGCCGCCTCGTGACCGTGTCGCACGCTCCGGACATCCTCGCCAGCCTCGGCCTCGATCACCTGATCCCCGCGGCGCCGTTCGTGCGCGACACGCAAGGCCGGTTTGCCGACCCGTTGAGCAGCCGGGTGGTGTTTGCGCCGGCCGCCGCGCTCGCCGGGCTCCATCACGTGATCGAACACGAACGCGCCGGCGCCTGGGCGGCGACGATGAAGACCTGCGGCCTGGCCTGCGGGCTGGAGAGCGCGAAGAACCTGGATGCGCAGCTCGCGCGCGCCGGCAAGCCCGCGCTGGCGGCGCTCCCGCTCGAAGCGTGCCTGGCGCTGCTCGAACGGCTGTTCGCCGTGCAGGGCTGGGGCCGGCTGGGTCTCGAGCTCGCCTACGCCGATCAGGGCGTGCTGATCGCCCACCTCGAGAAAAGTCCCTTTGTCGAAACGCTGCCCGAAGCCGAACACTTCACCGACGCGATGATCGCGGCCGTGCTGCGCGGATTCTTCGAATACCTGACCGGGCAGACGCTCGACGCCGAGGAAATCGGCTGCGCGCGGCGCGGGGCGGCGCGCTGCAGTTTCGTGATCACGGCGCCGGAAAAGCTCGCCACCGTGGCCGGCCGCATTGGTCACGACGACGCGGATACGATCATTGCGCGGCTGGTGGGCGCGCCGCGGTAGCCGGTTCGGCGAAGCCGCGCGCGCCGCGATTGCCCGCCATACGGACTCGGGCCGTTGAGGGCATTCCCCCTTCGCAGCGGCGAACACCGAACGGTGGACGGCGACGTCCGGGCGCCGCCTGTTCGTTTCCGCAGCCAGAACGCGCCCGGAGGTCGCGTTCCACCTGGATCCGACTGCATGATCCCGCTGAGCGCTACCCTCGTGCCGCCGCGTGCAGCCACCGGCGCAGCGCGCGAAAATCCTCCGGCAGAAAAATCGCGCGATGGGCATCGAAGACGTCGCGATCGCCGCGCCACTCCCGCCGCAAATACGCCGCGTGCTCGGCCGGCTCGAGCGCGATCCAATGCGGGCAGTCGACGCAGTGCGCGCCACTGAGCCGGCCGCGCACGCGGGCGAGCTCCTGCCGACGGCACGATCCGTCGCGCGCAATCTCGCGAAACGAATCGCGGCACTTCCTGAACTCGGGATAGAAACAGGCTTTCACGAGCTGCCGTGCGCACTCGGGCAGCAACGGGTCGCTCGTGCCGGCGACCACGCGCGCCACGAGCGAGGCACAGACGTCGTCCGCCATGCCACCGGGGGCTCCCAGCTCGCCGGCCGCGATCGGGGCCGGCAGCCCGCGCTCGGCCACGAGTTGGCGCAACTGCGCGGTGAACCGCGCGAGTTCAATCTCGGACGGCGGCCGGCGGGAATTCTGCGCCGAGCAGCGCTGGATCATGGCCGCCACCAGCCGTTCGAATTCGGGCCCATCGTGCACGCGGCATCATCGCAATCCGGCCGGCCTCCGTGTCAACCAGCCGGCGCGACTGGCGAACTCGCAGGCGCGCCCGCCCGCCCGCGCCTCAAGGCGCCGTGCCTGCCCCGATCAGCATGGCGTCCGCGTAGGCAAACCGCCAGCGAACCTCGCGCTGCAGCGGCGTCTCCTCGATGACCACGGTGTTGCTCTTCACGTAACCCGGTCCGCGCGCCAGGTCGGGAATCATTTCAACCTTCTGCTTGGCAATGGTCGACGTGAACCAGGCGGGCACGCCCGGCGCGGTGGCGGCAAAGTAGTCTCTCAGCGTGATGTTGGTCATAATGGGAAATCGAACGGTCCCCGAACCTGTCGGCGCCGCTCCGCTTCGGCGTCTTTCTAATCCCAGGAGTGACGCGGACGCAATCCCTGATCCTTGGAGCGGGCCAGGCCGCCGCGGGCCGGCCCGGGCTCCCGAAATTGTCATGGTCACAGCGCGCGGTTTGCTCCAACTGTACTGGTGGCAAACTCCCAGTGCTACGTCTGCCGCGCACGGAGCGTTTGCCCTACTCTCCGCGCCCACCCACTGCCCACATGATCCAGACGCTGACCGCACCGGCGCCCGCGCCGCTTTATGTCGAACTCGCCCGGTCCCTCGAACAACTGATCGAACAGGGCACGCTGCGCCCCGGGCACCGGCTGCCATCGGTCCGCCGGATGTCGCTCCAGCGCGATGTCAGCATCTCGACCGTGCTGCAGGCCTACACGCTGCTGGAGAATCGCGGATGGATTGAGGCGCGTCCGCAATCTGGATACTATGTCCGGCCGCGGCTGCCGATGAACACGCCCGAACCCCGCATGGCGCGGCCGATGGCCAAGCCCAGTTACGTCGGCGTGAAGGATCTCACGGCCGAGGTGCTGTCGCTGGCCGTCGATCCCACCTACGTGCCGTTTGGCGCGGCGTGCCCCGACCACACCCTTTTCCCGACGAAGAAGCTCGCGCGGATCCTCGCCGCGGTGGGCCGCAACGATCCCGCGTTGCTCGGGCGCTACGCGATGAACTGGGCGTACGATCCGCTCGCCCGCGAGATTGCGCGGCGCTACCTGCAGGCGGGCTGCCCGCTGGGCCACGACGAGCTTGTCATTACGGTGGGCTGCACGGAGGCGATCAACCTCGCCCTGCGCGCGGTGACGAAGCCGGGCGACACCGTCGCGGTCGAGACGCCGTCGTACTTCGGTTTCCTCGAGACCATCCAGAGCCTCAGTCTCCGCGTCGTCGAGATTCCGACCGGCGCGCGAACGGGCATCTGCCTCGATGCGACGCGGGATGCGCTGGCCAACAACGACGTCAAGGCCGTGCTGCTCATGCCGAGCTTTCACAATCCGCTCGGCTCGTGCATGCCCGATGCCAACAAGGAGAAACTCTACGCGATCCTCGCGGAGTTCGACGTGCCCGCGATCGAGGACGACATTTACGGCGACCTGCATTTCGGCGAGCGGCGGCCCAAGCCGCTCAAGGCGTGGGACCCGGAAGGCCGCGTCATCCTGTGCAGCTCGTTCGGCAAAACCCTCGCACCCTCGCTGCGCGTCGGTTGGTGCGCGCCGGGGCGCTACCTCGAGCGCGTGCGGCGACTCAAGTTTACGAATACGCTGGGCACGCCGGTCGTGCTGCAAAAAACCGTCTCGGACTTCCTGCGCAACGGCGGCTACGACCACCACCTGCGCTCGATTCGGCGGGCCTATCACCAACAGCTGCACCTGTTCTCGCAGGCGATCCTCCGCTACTTCCCGGAAGGCACGCGGCTCAGCCGGCCCGAGGGCGGATTTGTGCTGTGGGTGGAGATGCCGACGTCGGTCGACACGCTGCGGCTGCATCGCGAAGCGCTGAAGCATCGCATCGTCACCGCGCCCGGCGCGCTGTTTTCCGTGCGCGATCGCTACCGCAACTGCCTTCGGATGAACTGCGGCGTGCCCTGGACCGAGACGATCGAAGCCGCGGTGCGCACCCTCGGCGAACTCGCGCGCAAGCACGGGTGAAACACCCACGGCCTGCTCGTTCGACTGGTCGGTGAGGCGCCATCAAAGTATCCACCTTCCTGGAGGGACGACCTCCGTGTCGTCCGCGGCCCGCACAGAGGCGGGCCCTCCAAAACATGCCCAATAATTCTGATGCTCTGCCCGGAGACCACTCCCCTTCCCTGCCCATGCCTGCACCCATCGAAACCCTTTCCGCTCGTCCGAGCCCCGCGGATCTCGGTGCGCTCAACGCGTTGCTGCGTGACGCCATCGAGGGCGGCGCGTCGGTTGGATTCCTGCTGCCCGTCACCGACGAGGAACTCACAGCGTACTGGCGCGGCGTGTTCGCCGACGTAAAGAACGGCCGCCGCATCCTGCTGGTCACGCGGGCGGCGGGAAAAATCGTCGGCACCGTCCAGCTCGAGCTCGCGGCCAAGGCCAACGCGCGGCACCGCGCCGAGCTGCAAAAACTGCTCGTCCGGCGCGAGCAGCGGGGACGCGGGCTGGGCGCGGCCCTGGTCGCCGGCGCCGAGGAGGTGGCGCGCGCGCACCGGCGTTCGCTCATCGTGCTCGACACGAGCGCGACCGGCAACGCGCTGGGGCTGTATGCGCGTTGCGGTTACACCAAGGCCGGCGTCATCCCCCGCTACGCCCACGACCCGGACGGTCCGCTGATCGACACCGTGATCTACTACAAGGAACTCGCCGTGCCCGGCCGCGCCGCACGCCGGCCCGGGATGCTGGAACTCCGCCCCGCATGAGCGCTACCTCGAACCTCATGGGCGGGCGGCGATCTCCGGTCGCCGTCGAGAACGCGCCCGGCGGCCGCGTTCCTCCTCAGCGCGCAACTCCGGTTGCCACTTTGATTCCCGTCGAAAAACCACCCGCGCGCACTCCGCTCATCCTTGCGTTTGCGGCGATCTACCTGATCTGGGGCAGCACGTATCTTGGCATTCGCGTCGCCGTTGGCTCGATGCCGCCGTTCCTCATGGCGGGAGCCCGTTTCCTCCTCGCCGGCGGCGTGCTGCTCGCCTGCTTGAAGGCGCGCGGCGCCCCGTGGCCGACCGCACCGCAGTGGCGGATGAATGCCATCATCGGCACCTTCCTGCTGCTCGGCGGCAACGGACTCGTCGTGTGGGCCGAGCTGACGATTCCCTCAGGCATCACTGCGCTGCTGATTGGCGTCGGGCCGTTGTTCATCGTGCTCACGGAATGGGCGTGGCCGGGCGGAATGCGGCCGACGCTGATCACGATGGCGGCGCTGCTGCTGGGATTTGCCGGCGTCACGTGGCTCGCCGCGCCGTGGGAAAACGCCACGAACGGCGGCCTGAACCCCGCCGGCGTGGTCGCCATCCTCGCGGCCTGTGTCTTCTGGGCCATCGGTTCGATCTATTCGCGGCACGCCAGGCACGGCGCGGATCCGTTCGTGGCGTCGGCGCTGCAAATGCTCGGGGGCGGCGCCGCCCTGGCGGTCGCCGCGTGGCTGCACGGCGATTTTCGCCAACTCGATGTCGCCGCGATCGCGCCGCGCGCGTGGCTCGCGTTCGCCTACCTCGTCGCCGTGGGATCGCTGGTTGGGTTTTCGACGTTCGTGTGGCTGATGAAACACAGCACGCCGGCCCGCGTCGCAACGTACGCGTATGTGAATCCCGTCGTTGCCGTGTTTCTCGGCTGGTTGATTCTCGGCGAGCCGATCACGTCGCGCACGATCGTCGCGTCGATCATCATCGTCGCCGCGGTGGCGATCATCACGACGGAAAAGACCCGCGCGACCAAACGCGCGTGATTCGCCGCCGGCCACGCGCGTTCACTTGCGCGGCAGCAGCGTGTAGAGGTACACCAGCCCGCCGTTGCCGATGACGAACCAGCCGCCCAGCACCAGCATCGTGAGCTCGTCGTCGCGCCGGACCTCGTAATAGCGCATCAGCGCCAACAGCCCGGCGTTGCCCAGAACTGCGAGCGCCAGCACAAGACCAAGCCGAAAACTCAGCCGGCGCCGGTGCGGCGGCGCGGGCGGCGGAGGCGCCAGGGCGGCTTCCTGCGCCTGCACCGCGCGCACCATGATCTCGACTTCATTCGGCGCGGCGGCTGCCGACGGTTCGCGATAAACCGCCGCCTGCAGCTCGCTCCGCGACTTCAGCACGCGGCCGGGAGTCTGCGCCGCCGCGATGACGTCGGCAAGCTGCAGCGGGGTCGCGCAATCGCTCGTCGTGGCGAAATCCGGTCTCGCCGCAAGCGCGACTCGCGCCGGGAAAATCGTCGCGCGCTCCGGCAGCGTGATCATCAGCGACCAGGGTCCTTCCGGCGTCGGCGCGGCTTCTGTATCCGGAGTGATCTCGCCGCGCTCGGCCAGCCGACGCAGTTCGTCGAGCGCCAGCGGCCCGCGCGGGTTGGCGTTGATGCGGACAAAATACTGCGCGGCGGCGGGCATGGGGCGGTTCTTTTCAGCACGGTTGACCGGGCGTGACAATGCGTTCGTGCAGCACGGGGGAACAAACGACTTCGCTCGGGACCCTGAGCCTGTCGAACGGGCTTGGTTACCTTTTGTTCAAAAGGATTGGAGTTTGAGTTCAGTGGCGGCTGCGCCGCGCCCGGCTGAACTGTGCCGCCGACCGACCGTCGCCGCTGCCGCTGGCGGCGCGGCGCCCGCTTGGTATCATCGCAATGCCGGCCATGCCCGCGCCCGATTCGATGACTCCCACCCTCGCCCTCGTTGGCGACTACTCCGCTGACGTTTCGGCACATCGCGCGATCCCGCGGGCGCTGGAGCTGGCGTGCCATGATCTGCAAGTTGTAGGGCGGGGTCTCCCGACCTCGCCGCGTTTCGCGACGTGGCCCGCGACGGCGGGGTCGGGAGACCCCGCCCTACAGCCAGACGTCGCTTGGCGATGGGTCCGCACACGGGATATTCACGATGCGCCGCGCGAGCTTGCGGGCTACGCGGGCATCTGGGTGGTCCCGGCGAGTCCGTACGAAAACACCGACGGCGCCCTCGCGGCGATCCGGTTCGCGCGCGAGACCAGGCGGCCATTCCTCGGCACCTGCGGCGGCTTCCAGCACGCGCTGATCGAATTCGCGCGGAACGTCGCCGGACTTGCCCGGGCCGACCACGCGGAAACCAACGCGGCCGCCGACACCCTCGTGATCACCCCGCTCGCCTGCTCCCTGGTCGGGCAAACCGGCACAGTCCGCTTCGTACCCGGCACACGGTTACATGGGATCTACGGCCGCGACTCCGCGCACGAGGGCTATCACTGCAATTACGGCGTCAATCCGGAGCACCGTGAAGCGTTCGAACGCGCGGGGCTGCGCTTCTCGGCGTTCGCGGAAGATGGTGCGATTCGCGGCGCGGAATTGCCGGCGCCCGTGCACCCGTTCTTCATCGGCACTTTGTTCCAACCCGAACGCGTGGCGCTGCGCGACGAGGTGCCGCCGATCGTTCGCGCGTTCCTCACCGCCGTCCTCGCGTATCGCCAGCCTCCCGCCGGACCGGCACCCATTGGCCGGCCGGATGCCGGTATTACTTCATGAAAATCACCCTCGCCGACTCCGACGCCGACATTGCCCGCTGCTTTCCCGTGATGCAGCAGCTCCGGCCGCATCTCGCCGCGCCTGAGTTCGTCGCCCGCGTGCGGCGAATGCAGCGCGAGGGTTTCCATCTCGCATTGCTCGAGGAAGACGACGCGGTCCGCGCCGTTGCCGGCTATCGTTTCCACGACAAATTGTTTTCCGGAAAAAACCTCTACGTCGACGACTTGGTCACCGACGCCACCGTGCGGTCGTGCGGCCACGGACGGGCGCTGCTCGCCTGGCTCGCCGGCGAGGCGAAGCGGTGCGGCTGCGTGCAACTCGAGCTCGATTCGGGCGTGCAGCGGTTCGATGCACATCGTTTTTACTTTCGCGAGCGGATGCACGTGTCGGCGTATCATTTTGTTAAGCCGGTCCCGTCGTAAACGAAACGCCGGCCCCCCGCGCGGGTCTACGGCGCGATGCAACGCTACCCCGTCCTCCCTTGTCTCCTGCTGTTGGCGATCTGTCTCAGCGGCTGTGTCACGCCCAAGCCGACGACGGCGACCACGCTCGAGCCGAAAATCCAGGCCAAGGTGAAGCGCGGCATCGTCGAACCGGGCTACACGCCGGAGATGGTGTACCTGGCGCTCGGCAAGCCGACTTCGCCCAAGGACAACCTCGTCGACGCCACGCGCGACGGCACGTGGGTGTACGAGAACTTCGTCCAGAACGAGCGCGACTTCATCAAGGCTGGGTTCCGTCGCCGCGTGGTTTTCGACCCGGTGAAACGCAGCGACGTGATCGTGACCGAGCCGGTCGATCCGCGGCTGTTCCCGAATCTGCAACCGCACTCGCTGCACATCACGTTTCGCGACGGCCGGGTGAGCGAGATCACGCGCGTCGCCGAGCGGTAGGTTGCCGCGCCGGTCTTGTGGGCGGGGTGCCCTCACCCCGCGAAGCGCTGCGACTGCAACTTGCGGGGTGAGG
>Ga0080064_1001147_pt1 | contig 57853 bp, 70 predicted proteins | sample Subgrocontami54m_FD_69260 | JGI IMG/M metagenome (GOLD analysis project Ga0080064, IMG submission 69260) | Subsurface groundwater microbial communities from S. Glens Falls, New York, USA - GMW46 contaminated, 5.4 m (SPADES assembly) (version 2) ... | reverse complement strand
AATCGCAAAAGATTTAACTGTTGGCAATGGTGCCCAAGTTACTTTGATTAATGGTTGTCAAGCTAAGAATATATTCTGGGCTGTTGCTGAAAATGCAGTCCCTGCAGGAGTGACACTAGGAACAACCTCTGTTTTCAAAGGAAACATACTAGCTGTGAGCGCAATTACACTAGCTACAGGCGCAAACCTGAACGGAAGGGCGCTTGCACAGACTGCAGTTACCTTAGATGCTAATACTATAGTAGTACCACCTGCCGTAACACCATCTGATGTGGATGTTTGTGCAACAGCGGTGTGTATTACCTCTGCAAATTCAAGTGTTGTTGATCCTTTGTTCATTCCTAAACTCGGCTCAGAGCTTATCCGCGGAACTGCTGCGTATCTCGGTCGTACCTCAACGTACACTGGTCCTGCAACAAATCCTTTTGGTGAAGGCACTGATACTATCAAATGGAAAGTTACAATTGAAGGCCCATCTGCTCTTACAGCAGATATGGTAGATTTAGATGAAGTTGGAACTCTTGACACGCCAGAGACAATCTCAAGTCTCGCAACATCTCATTATCCATTTTCAGCCATAGGTGAGATTCTTGTAACTCTTGGATCTTGTGATGTAGCAGATCTACATGATAACTCATGCCTTCATGATAACAGTTTTTCGTTAGATGAAAATGATATCTTCACAAATGCGGATAAAATAGTATTCAATTCAAATGCGCCTCTTGGTGTATACACCATAAAATACGAACTGGTCGATACTCGTGGTACTATTAATGATACTACAGATGATGTTGTTTTAAGCAATGTCCATGCAGTAACATTAACTCTTACCGCTGTTGTAGAAGCGCCACCTTCAAATGGTGGATCAAACGGCGGAGGTAGTAGAAGTGGTGGAGGAAGCAAGAGTAAGAACATTGTAAACGCTCCAGCACCAAAACCAGCAACAGTCATTGAGCTAGAGCAAACTGCACCGCCAGTGGTGAAACCAGTATTAGTGGTCGAACCAGCAGTGGTACAACCAACACAGCCTGAGTCTAAAGGAACAGGAATTACTGGAGCAATCACTGCGTTTACCTCTAAAACACTTGCTGCAGTTCCTCTCTGGGTCAAGATTACCGGGCTTGTCGCTCTCATCTTTGCAGCAGCATTAGCACTGATACTGAACCTATCTGCAGGAAAGAAGAAGGTGTCATAAGTCCATGGCATTTTTAGAAATCATACTTGGATTTTTGATAAGCCTGTTCATATCGGCGATTATCATCTATCTAGCTACAAAATTGCTTGGAGAGTCTGAAGGATTTGGTACAGCGATTGCGGCTGCACTTTCCGGTGCAATCATATTCGCACTGGCGTCTTATTTCATCGGGATAGGTTGGATTGCGATATTGATAGGCGGGATAGCTTGGCTCATCGCTCTTGGCAGCCTTTATAATATGGGCTGGATAAAATCTGCGGTCATAGCTTTTGTGATCTGGATTTTCGCGACCATCATCAACTTAGTATTGCCGACCATTGCCGGACCTCTTTAAGAGATTGTATTTTAAGAAATTGGAATACTAAGTTGGTATTTTATCATTTAAAATTAAGAGGGGGTAGTACAATTTCCGGGGTGGAACAATATGATAAAGAAAAAATTTAGCATAGAAGAAGATAGGAATAATCTAGACATTTATTCCCGCGATAAGAAGGAGTTGATGTTATATGATGGTGAATCAAGGGCTTTTGAGGAAGGCTTTATGGAAGGCTATGAAAAAGGAGTGTCCTTCAAAACGGATGAGAAAAGATGGCTAAGATCAAGCAGACGCTGAAGAATGGTCGCTGCAAAAGATCGGAAGGCAGATTCTCGTCTTACATGACGAGATTTTTTTGCCTATTTAAGTAAAATATCTGGATTAAAAAATGATAAATAAACTGATAAATAATATGTCGATTGAAGATAGGCTTAAAGAGATAAAGCGCTGTATAAATAAGAAAGATAGTCTGTACTGTATACCAAAAAAAGATACAAAAAGATTTGAAAAAAGATGTAAGATGAATGGTAAGGGCACCATACCAATCATGACCTATGGAGATGATATCATCTATCTGAAAGCAGAAAGTTCAGCTCTTCCAAATATTCCTTTATCTAAATTTAATTACACTTCAGGAACGTTTGAAAAAAAATGGGGGCCTGGTCATAAGACAATTGTACTTACACCAAACCACTCCAGTATCAGAAAAGTTGAGATAGAGATTCAGGGAATAAACATCCATAAGATGAGATTACTCCCTGACAAAACAGGGGATGTGGTTGAAGATACCGCTAAGGTAAAGATAACCAGGCATTATAGATTTTTAGGTGGGACTTCAGAAAATAAAAGAGATACTAGTTTCGCATCTCCGGGAGAGACAAAAGCCAGGTAAATTCTGGTTAATTAGGATAACAAATGGTCGAATCTAAAAAACGTGGATTTGTGAATAGACTCAAGAACGGATTACATAATATCCTCAAAATCATCTCAGCAGGTATATTTCCGAAAATAGCAGAAGGCGCGGAGATGGTCATAAAAGATATCAAAGATACATTAATACAAATAGAAAGAAGAATTCTGAAAAAGATTTCCTTTCTGTTAATAATTGGTTTTGGGGGAGTATTGTTGATTTTTGCGCTTCTTTTTTTCCTGATAGATTTTGTGGGCTGGAGCAATGCTGCAGCATTTTCTGTTATAGGAATAATTATTTTTGTTATAGGTCTCCTCTTAAAAGCAGGTGAATTTGATAGTGAATAAAAATAATCAATGCTCTTTACACTATGCCAATCTTCCATCAATATCAAAGAATAGTTCCATTTATACTATTCATACTGGCATTATTTCTATTATTTAAACTCATCCAGCCGGTGATAACTGTTCTTTTAGGGAGCATCCTTCTTGCATATGTCACCTTTCCATTGTATAAAAGAATAATTAAAAAGATACCCTATAAATCTCCCTCCATCATTTTATCTTTGTTCATTGTGGTCCTGATTATATTAATTCCATTTTCATTTCTGGCATTCGAGACTACCCAGCAAAGTTATTATTTTTATAATTCTTTATCGACTAAAATCGGGAAAGGAGCATTGTTTGGTTTCGGATGCACTAGCGCAGACTCAAAAGTCTGTTCGCTGCTTAACCGGGCAGAAAAATTCAGCTTAGAACGATTATCAACATTCGGATTTGACAAACAACTGCAGAAATTTCTGCCCATTTTTGAAGAGAAAATAACTGCCTTTATCCTAAGTATACCAATCATCATCGCAGAAATTCTTCTCACCCTGGTTATATCATATTTTATCCTAAAAGATTGGGAGAGCATCCTAAAAAAAATAGTTGACTCACTTCCAATGAGAATCAAGACCATAAAAAGGCTTATCCGGGAATTCAAAATGATAGCTTATACTGTCATTTATGCACAATTATTTGTCGCACTGGTCCAAGGGATTGTAGGAGCTATAGGCTTTTACATATTTGGTGTACCGTTTCCGATAATCCTTGGAGTGGTGATGGCTTTCTGCGCTCTGATTCCAGCGATTGGGACAGCGATCATATGGATGCCGGCTACTTTATTCCTAATCTTAAGCGGCTATTTTTCTAATAATTACTGGATCTTAGCTAAAGGGATCGGGCTGCTGTTATATAGTCTTTTGATAACTAGTGTTATTGACAATATTCTACTGGTGAAAATAGTAAATGCAAAAACGAAGGTAAATCAAATAATTGTGATTATTGGAGTTATAGGCGGTGCCAGCATGTTCGGTGTAGTTGGAATATTTGTCGGCCCGATCTTATTGCCTTTGTTGATAACCTATTTTGAAACTTTTAAAGAAAGATTTATGTAAAGAGGACTTTGCAAAAAGGAATTTTTTGATAAAAGAAAAGAAAAAGATAATCAAAAAAAAGCTAAAAATTCCGCAAGAAAAGTGACAACGATCACTTTTCTGCGCAGAAATGAGATATTCTTCGCATTTCTTGCGCCATTGCACATCCTCTTGAGAACTTTGTCATTAAAAAGCGAATTATTCAAAGTTCTCTAAATAGTAATATCAAAAAAATAAAAAAAAAGAAGACTCAGAAAAATTCTTTTCCGAATACTTTATGTTCCAAACTTGCTTTTCCTGCACCATAGGCAAAGGTGACCAAGAAGGCTAACATGAATAAGAGGGCAGGCGTTCCCATATTGACTGCAGGATTCCAGCCTCCAACCATAGCATGTCCCATGACATAAGCTACAGCCATCTCAATCACTCCAAAGAGCGAAGCAAGTCTGGTTAATACGCCTAAGACCAAGGCCAAGCCAATCAAAAGCTCACCAGCGCCGGCAAACCAGACTAATGATCCAAAAACAGCGGCTCCGCCGGGCATACCCCATAATCCAAATAATTTCTGCACTCCAAACATCAGAAATAATGCTCCGATACCTATACGAAAAATAAGATATAGATGTTCTTTATATTTTGTTTCTAAATGACTCATACTGTTCGACCTCCAATGATTTTCTTTAAACTATCTCTGAAGAAAATTATGGCTTGATATATAAATGTTAGTTTTGCTGATCCAGCTATTATTGTTTCAGAAACCCTTAAAAATCCCATTATAATTGTTCTTCTATGGTTGTTACTAAAAAAGCTTTATCCAAACATTCCAAAGCAAAGAAGTTGCACTATCGAGAAGAGGACATCCGCTGGGCCACTCCGGAGCAAGTCGCAGCATATCGGGCAGAGCGCTTGAAATGCAAAGTCATTGTAGATATCGGCTGCGGGATCGGCTTTCAAAGTTTCGCCTTTGCGAAGACCTGCAAGAAAGTCTATGCAGTAGAGATCGACACCGAGAAAATAAAACTGGCAGAAAAGAATGCCCAAGAGTTAGGGATTAAGAATATTGAATTCATCCATGGTGATGCGCTTTCAGATAAAGTAATTAAACAATTGCAAGAGGTAGAGATAGTCTTTTGCGATCCGGAACGCTTGCCAGAGGAAAGTAAACGAAGCATTGCCACCATAAAACCAAGCATCCCTGAATTATTAAAGAAGTATTCTTCCCTTACCGAAAACATCGCTATTGAATTTCCTCCACAGATTACCGAAATTCCTTCTGATTGTGAACGAGAATATCTGTCTGTCGATGGCGCTTTGAATAGGCTTACTTTGTATTTTGGCGCTTTACAGAAGTGTGCGCGAAGCGCAGTCATCATTCCAGGAAAGCAAAAATTATGTTCTGCTGAAGAGGCGTCGTTAGAAGAGAAAGATGAACTGGACTTGTATCTGTATGAAGCTGATCCGGCAGTCGTAAAAGCAGGATTATTAGCGGAGTTATCACAGAAAACAAAAGCCAAATTATATTCCTCGGAAAAAGCGGTCTTTTTCACCAGCGACAATAATGTAAAGAGCCTTTTTTTTAAGAATTCATTTAAAGTGATAGAAGTCTGCAAGCAGGAAGATCATGAAATTTTAGCTGCGCTGCATAAGCATGATGCTGGCAAGGTCATTTTGCGGATGTCTGTAGATCCTCAAGAATACTGGGATGTCAGAAAAAAGATTGAATCAAAACTTAGAGGAACAAAAACCTATGCGTTGATCTATATCGCTGATGCTGCAGTGATTGTGGAGAAAGCGGAGTAATTGTTGTAGATGGAAACAAAAGAAGCATTGATTTTTGGCGCAGGAAATATTGGGAGGGGTTTTTTAGGAGATTTGCTGAATCAGTCAGGGTATCATACTACTTTTGTTGATGTTGATAAAAATAAAGTTGAACTCATAAATCAGGAAAAAGAATATCCTCTGGTTGTTGTTTCTTCAGAAAGGAAATTGGAACGAATGGTCAATAATGTATCTGCCGTGAGTTTTGATGATACCGATAAAGTCACTGCTTTAATCGTGAATGCCGATGTAATTTTAACTGCCGTAGGTAAAGGTGCTCTTTCATATGTTGCTAATTCTTTGTCTAAAGGCTTAGTTGAACGAGTGAGACAACGTCCTCGAGATGAGCTCTATAGTATAGTAATTGCTTGTGAGAATGTACAGGACAATAGTAATTATTTGAGAAGCATGATTGAATCAATTTTGCCAACTGAATATCTTGGAGTAATCAAAGAAAAGATCAGTTTTCCCAACTGCGTAGTTGATAGGATTGTCCCAAATACGGCACTTTCCTCCCCTTTAGCGGTTACTGTAGAAGAATATTTCCAGTTTGTAGTTGATGATACTTCTTTACAGTCTCCTTTTCCAAAAATTGAGGGGGTTACTCTTTCTTCTGACTTATCTGCAATCTTAGAACAAAAACTGTTTACACTTAACATGGCTCATGCAGTAGTAGCTTACTATGGTTACTTAAAAGGCTGCAAGTATATTCATGAAGCAATGGAGAATGAAAATATAGCACAACTAGTTTATGGGGCGGTGACGGAAGTATCTTCAATGCTTGTTAAACGGCATTCTTCCATCAGTCATGAAGAGCAAGTTTCTTATTCAGAAAAAGTGATTAAAAGATTCAAAAATCCTTACCTATTAGATGAAGTAGTCCGAGTAGCAAGAGAACCTAAACGAAAGCTAACCGCTAATGATCGTCTCGTTAGACCAGCAGAATTGGTTCATCAACAAGGTATTGTTCCAGCTTATATTGCAACTGGTGTGGCTGCCGCTTTACATTATAATTATCACAATGATCCTCAGGCAATGGAGCTGGTTAGCTCAATACGTGAACGTGGCGTGGAAAGAGTATTAGAAGAAGTTTCAGGATTACGAGGGAATAATCCTTTATCCTCTCTTATAAAATCAGATTATTTGTTCAGAGCAGTATTTGATTAAGAAAATGTAAACATGTGAAAGAAAATGAAAAGATTTATTTTAAGATCATGGCCTAAAGTCCTGAAGTATATTCTAGGACCATTGCTGCTGGTGATTCTTTTCTGGACCATCGGCATTAAGCAGATCTGGCTTTTGCTGACAACTATTCATCTTAATTATTTTGTACTAGCTTATCTTTTCTTCATCCTTTCTGTTTTTATGGCAGCTATGAATCTGTATATTCTATTTTATCCCTTGCAAAAAATAGATCCTAAACGTTTTCTGCAATATTTTTTTGCCAGCAGGATAACCTCACTGATTTTTCCCGGACGTTTAGGTGAATTTTCCATATCTTATTATCTTAAGAAGGAAAAAATAAATTTAGGCAGAGGCATTGCAGCAGTAGTCACCGACAAATTGATCACTGTTTCCTGTTCGATGGTCCTTGGTCTGATTGCGGTATCTATTTTTATGAAAGGATTGCATATCAAGGCCTTCGCTTTATACATTTTGTTGATGCTGGTGCTTTTTGCGCTGCTGCTAAGTTCTACTTCACGCAATTTCATCAAGAAATGGATCCTGCGAAAATATTCGCATCATTTCGCTGGGTTCAGTGCCACCCTCTTTTCTTATGAACGGGAAAATAAAAACATGGCACTTTTGAATATGTTTTTTACGTTGATAAGGATGATAGTCATCGCTCTTTCAGCGAAGGCGATTTTCCTCTCCTTAGGGACAGAGATTCCTTTGCTTACCTTAATCTTAGTAAGTGGCCTGGAAACTCTGAGCAACTCTATTCCTTTAACTGTCAATGGGCTGGGAATAAAGCAAGCGATAGGGATATATATCTTCAGCGAGATAGGAGTAAGCCCCATCATCACCGGAGCTAGGTATCTGCTCGGTTTCTTCATTGAATATTCTTTTGGATTCTTTTCTACGTTGTTTATCAATAATGATCTTTTTGTGGAAGAAGAAGTGAAAGGGTGAAAGAGAAAATGATGATGTATTCTTATTTTTCTGATTTCCCTTGTTGGTCTTGCGCCATTTAACGCAATATATTTTTTACCAGAACAATATTTAAAAAGCCAGGAGTAATTCTCTATTCTTATGAAAATACTGACCATCCACGCCGATTTCATCGAATTTGAAGCCAAGAAGAAAGCCTTTGCTGCGGCTGAAGAAGGTGTGGAAAAAGGTAAACGAGTTCGAGTAGAAGAATGTTTAGTGGTCTTTTCTGCGGTGGAGAAGAAAGATGAAGAGAATGTTTCTGCGGTGATGCAGAAGTATCTGCAGGAAGTGAAGAACATTGTCCAGCTGGTCAATGCGAAGACGGTGGTGCTCTATCCCTATGCGCATCTGAGTTCTACCTTGGCTGATCCTAAGGTAGCAGAAGATTTTCTCAAGCAGGCAGAACAAAAATTACGAGCAGAGAAATTTGTAGTTTATAGAGCTCCATTCGGCTGGTATAAGAGTTTCAACATTTCCTGTAAAGGACATCCGCTGTCTGAATTGAGCAGACAGTTTGGCGCTGAAGAGACTTTATCTTTAAAGAAAGAAGGAAAAGATGAACCGTTTGTCTTTTCAGATAAGAAATTAAGCCATGATGAAAAGCTCTTATTGACCGCTGCCTTGTTAGTAGGTAAAGCAGTCAAGAATCTCTATCCTAAAGCAGAAGTTGCCGGAATGGGATTTTATCATCATCAGGCCTATGTGGATATCGCGGGGGCGGAAATAAGTGCAGAAAATTTTGCTGCGGTAGAAGAACAAGCTTGTTCAGAACTGGCCAATCATTTTCCTCTAGAAAAGATTGCGGTGCAGCAGATCACTCATGCCTTGCAGAAGAGCATGGTGCAGGATCTGGGAAAAGATGCGGCTGCGTACAGTATGGATACCATGAAAGTGGTTCCTTTGTTTAAAGAACCGTTTGTGGATCCACGAAAAGTAACTTCCTTGAAAGTATTGAATCAATCTAAAGTCTATTGGAAGAATAATGCTAATAATACTCAGCTGACCAGAATGTATGTAGTGGGATTTGATAGTGCTGTGAAATTAGCGGAATTTATGAAGAAGAAAGAAGAAGCTGAAAGTAGGTCGCATTTGAAAATAGGTAAGGAAATGGGTTTGTTTGTCACTTCAGAGCTGGTCGGGCCGGGATTGCCGTTACTTGCTCCTAAAGGAATGATCATCCGCGAAGAGATACTTGATTATTTATGGTTGTTGCATAAGGATAAAGGCTATCAGAAAGTCTGGACGCCGCATATTGCCAAGGAGCAGTTGTATAAAACGAGCGGACATTGGGACAAGTTCGGCGATGAATTGTTTAAAGTCAAAGGAAAGACCGACAATTTTATTTTGAAACCGATGAACTGTCCGCATCACATGCAGATTTTTGATTCATTTTCTTTCTCGTATAGAGATATGCCGGTTAGATACTTTGAACCAGCGACAATTTATAGAGATGAGAAGTCCGGGCAATTGCTGGGGTTAAGTAGAGTACGAGCTATTACCCAAGACGACGGGCATCTTTTTTGTAGGGTTTCGCAGATTAAACAGGAAGTCGCTTCGATAGTTTCAGTTATTCGAGAATTTTATAGTACCCTGGGTATGGACAAAGATTATTGGGTTTCATTGTCGGTTAGAGGGGAGGATAAGTCAAAGTATTTAGGAACGGATGAGGCTTGGGAGATTGCGGAAAAATCTCTTGAGGAAGCGGCAAAAGAAAATAAATTGAATTATAAGAGAATAGAGGGAGAGGCTGCTTTCTATGGACCTAAATTGGATTTTCTCTTTAAAGATTCATTAGGTAGAGAATGGCAGTTAGCGACCATACAGTGTGATTTTAACTTGCCGGAACGATTTAATCTAGGTTTCATGAATGAAGAGAGTAAACGGGAGAGACCTGTGGTAATCCACAGAGCTATATCTGGTTCTCTGGAGAGATTCATGAGTGTTTTGATTGAACACTTTGCGGGAAAGTTTCCGTTGTGGTTAAGTCCGGTGCAAGTGAAAATAGTTACAGTCAATGATCGGAATATTGATTTTGCTAAGTCGGTGGTGAAATTATTATCTGGTCAGGGTGTACGAGTAGAATTAGATGATCGGACTGAATCGATTGGGCGTAAGGTTAGAGATGCGCAACTGGAGAGAGCTAATTATATTGTGACTGTCGGTGATAAGGAGACGGAGAAGAAAGTTCTTGCGGTTCGTTCACGTGATGGTGAAGTGAAGTTTGATGTTAAAGTTGATTCTTTTGTGAGAGAGGTGGTTGAGGAAGTGAAGGGGAGACGGTTATGATTAGTGTAGAATAATCGTAAGATGTCCCAGTACTGCTTATGAATGAGTGTTCTAACCATTATAACAATTGTTCTAATATGCAGAACATTTACAACGCTTTAGGTTGGATTTTGTTAAAGAAAAAGGGCGTTTCCTTTAATAATGGGGTTGCTTGTTAATATTTATGTTAATAGTGAGAATTCTTATTAAAGAGCTTAGGTTAAAGACTTTTACTCTACCGTCACCATCAGAAGGACCCATAATTTTGGACTAATGGTTTTGAGTTAGTTATTTTTCATCACCTTTTTTTCCTAGTATTTTTCTACTGAATTTATCAAAATCAGAATATATCTGTTGATATTTATTAAATTCATCATATTCTTTTAGTGCTTTCTTCTCTGCATCTTTAAATGAAATAGTGCCTTTACCATCTAAAACTTTAAACTCATTGAATTCTAAGAACTTATTTACACTTTCAGCTAAGTTTTCCATCTTCATAACAGTTCTAGTTTCAATAATCCTTTCAATATAATCAAAAAATCCAGAAATAGTTCTCTCCAATTTCTTAATTTCAATTTCATTCAAATAATTTTTAGCAATTATTGAATCTGGTTTTAGAATTCTACCTTTAGGAGCATTTTTCCATGTTGAAAGCCCCATATTCATTTTCTTAGCATCAGCGTTAGAATAAATAATTTCAGCAGCAGTCTGTCCTGAAATTGCATAATGAAACTTATTTTGAACTGAAGCATAGAACTCTTTCGTAATCTCAGATTGAGGATTATAATCAATACTGCATTCCGCAAAGATGTCGGTTATTTGTTGGTAAATCCTTCTTTCACTGGTACGAATTGAGCGAATTCTTTCCAGCAGTTCTTTAAAATAATCTTTACCAAAATAATTACCGTTCTTTAATCTATCATCATCTAACACGAAGCCTTTGAGAACGAACTCTCGTAGCTTTTGAGTTGCCCAAATTCTAAATTGAGTTGCTTTGCTAGAATTTACCCTATATCCTACTGAAATGATAGCATCAAGGTTATAATATTGCGTTTGATACGTTTTTCCATCACCGGCAGTATGTGCAATTTTTGCACTAACTGAGGATTCATCCAGTTCCTTACTGTCAAATATGTTTTGGAGGTGTTTTGTTATCACTGACCTATCAACATCAAACAATTCGGCCATTCTTTTTTGGGTTAGCCAGATGTTTTCCTTGTGGAAAAAGACATCTACCCTAATTTCACCACTAGGAGAGGTGTACAGTAAGAATTCAGTTGTTTCATCTTTTATGCTGAGTTCTTTGGCCATTTTATAATGGGAGAGAGGGTGGTTTATATAGTTTAGCCGGGGTTGACTAGTGGATGAAATACGAAGGCAGAAAGCTTTAAGATTAAAGAATTTTGAAGGATCAAGCCCTATTGGTTTTGTCTAGTGGTGCGGGGAGTGGTGTTTATCTGGAGATTGCCAAAGCGAGCAAGGAGGTGATTGAGTTTTTGATTTTTATTTTTTGGAGTTCTTTTGTTTCTTGTATTCACTCTTCTTTTCGGCTATAACCATCTGTGGTGAATTTTCTATGACATATTGGTTATGGGAAGAGGCCGATCCATTTACTTCTGCCCAATCTTTACATAACAATTTTGCCTGTTCTAAGACTGTATCAGTAGCCCTCTGCTGTTTATCTGGGGGATAACCATATTTTCTTAATATTTTTTTAACCTTAACTCTCATCTCGGCTTGAACATTCTCTCTCATCGTCCAATCAATAGTTACGCTTTTTCGGATGTTATCTACCAGCTCTCTGGCAATAATCATTAAAGTTTCATCACCTATAACTTCCTTTACGCCGTCATGGTCAACTAAAGCATCATAAAAGGCAACTTCATCTTCGTTCAATCCTAATTTCTGGTTTCTTTTTTGCTCATCCCTCATTTTTCTGGCGAGGTCAATTAACTGCTCTATAATCTGGGCTGTTTCTATGCTCTTGTTAGTGTATGCCTTGATGGCTTTATCCAACATTTCTGCGAAAGATTTTGCCTGAACGAGGTTTTTCTTCTGCCTGATTTTGATTTCATCATTTAGAAGTTTTTTTAGCATTTCAAAAGCAAGATTTTTCTGGGGCATTTCTTTAACTTCTGCCAAGAAGTCCTCTGAAAGAATAGAAATGTCTGGCTTTTTCAAACCTGCTGCTGCAAAAATATCAATAACTCTGTCGGAGACAATCGCTTTTGAAAGTATCTGTTTAATTGCTGATTCATAATCCTTCGGCTCGGTTTCTTTCGTCTCTGTGTTTTTGACAATCGCTGACCGTACTGCTTGGAAAAACCCGACATCATCTCTTATTTTTAGAGCTTCTTCATGGGGAACAGCAAGAGCAAACCCTTTTAACAGCGAAGAGACATTCTTCAAACATCTGTTTTTACCGTCTTTTAGGTCAAGCACGTGCCCTGTCGCTTCCTGAATAATTCGCATTCTGTCCATTGTTTTGGCGGTAAAGAATTTCTTATAATTAAAGCCGTGAAACAGATTGCAGACAATCTCATAATCTCGCAGCATGATTGAAACTGCTTCTTCTTGGTCAAATGCTGGTTTTCCTTCCCCACCGCTTTGAGCATATACTGCTAATGCTTTCTTTAGGTCATACGCTATGCCGATGTAATCAACAATTAGTCCGCCCGGCTTATCTTGGAACACTCGGTTAACTCTGGCGATTGCTTGCATTAAACTATGCCCGCGCATGGGCTTATCAACATACATGGTATGTAAGCATGGAGCATCAAATCCAGTGAGCCACATATCTCTCACCATAACTATTTTTAGCGAGTCTGAAGCGTCTTTGATTCTTTCGCCAATGTCTTTCCTTCTCTGCTTTGTCTTGATATGTTCCTGCCAGCTAACCGGGTCGGAAGCGGAGCCAGTCATAATAACTTTAATGATTCCTTTATTATCCTCTTTGTGATACCATTCTGGCTTCAATTTTACGATTTCGTTGTGCAGTTCAATACAGATTCTTCTGCTCATGCAGACAATCATAGCCTTACCATCAAGAACGCTTACCCTCTCTTCCCAATGCTTAACTATATCTTTTGCTATTCTTCTTATTCTGCTGGGGCTTCCTACGACTTTTTCTAGTCTTGCCCATTGGCTTTTTAGCTTTTCTTTATGCTCTGTTTCTTCTCCTTCGGTAACATCTTCAAAATCCTTGTCTATTTTTGGTCTTTCTTCGGGCTTTAGTTCCAGTTTTGCCAATCTGCTTTCATAATAAATTCTTACCGTTACTTCATCTTCTACTGCCCTTTCAATATCATACCTGTCAACGTAATTCCCAAAAACTGCTGGGGTGCTTTTATCTTCTTTTTCTATAGGAGTTCCTGTAAACCCAATAAATGAGGCGTTAGGCAAAGCGTCTCTTAAGTGCTTAGCAAATCCGTCAATAAAATCGTATTGGCTGCGGTGAGCTTCATCTGCAATAACAACAACGTTTTTTCTATCTGATAAAAGAGGATATTGCTTCCCTTTTTCTTCTGGCAGGAATTTTTGGATGGTAGTAAAGATTACTCCGCCAGAAGAGACTTTGAGAAGTTGTTTTATTTCATCTCTTGATTCTGCCTGTTTTGGTTTCTGCCGTAGAAGTTCATTACATCTGGAGAACGTTCCGAATAATTGGTCATCTAGGTCGTTTCTGTCTGTTAAGACAATAACGGTGGGATTTTCTAATTCTGGCCGTAACACTAATTTCCCAGCATAGAATACCATGATTAAGCTTTTTCCTGAGCCTTGCGTGTGCCACACTACTCCTGCTCTTTTGTCTGATTTTGTTGCTTTTAGCGTAGATTGCACTGCTTTATTTACAGCATGATATTGATGATATGCAGCGATTTTCTTAGTTATTTTTACGCTTCCTTCTTTTTTATCCTTGTCTATTTCAAAAACTATGAAGTGTCTGATAAGGTCTAGAAGGGTTTCTTTGTTGAGCATGCCCTTAATGAGAGCTTCAATTTGCGGTCTGGCTGTTTTTTTACCATCTACGGCTTTCCACGGGGTAAACCTTTCTTTAGTTGCAGTTAATGTTCCCGCTCTTGCTTCCAAACCGTCGCTTACAACTAGAATTTCATTAAATCTGAATACCGAAGGGATTAATTCTTTGTAAGTCTGAAACTGGTCAAATGCTGACCAGATGGTCGCTTTTTCATCAGCAGGATTTTTCAGTTCTAGTATGACGACAGGCAAGCCGTTAGCGAACAAGATGATGTCTGGTCTTCTGTTGTTTCTTTCTTCAATGATTGTGAATTGATTTATTGCCAGAAATTCATTGTTTTTTATGTTGTTGTAGTCAAATAGCCAGACCGTATCGTTTTTTATTCCGCTTTTAGTTTTGTATTCAACAGGCACGCCGTCAGTTACGAACTTATGGAAGTGCTGATTATTGACGATTTGGTTTGGTTCCTGCCGTATTATTTTCTTTATTGCTTCTTCTATGGCTTCTTTTGGAAGGTCTTTGTTTATTCTTTCTAAAGCTGCTCTTAGTCGTTGTGTTAGGACAACTTCGCTATACTTTCTTTCTTCATTAACTCCACCCTCAGAAATATCTGGACCAGTAAGAATGGTGTAGCCTAACTCTTCCAGCATTTCCAGGCAGGCTTCTTCAACTTCCGATTCAGTTATGATTTTGGGCATTTTAGTTCGCTTAGTAGCTTGGTTAGTTTTTGGTACTCTTGGTTATAGGTTTCCAGAAATTCCTTATGCAATCCTTCAAATTCTGATTCAATATATTTTCCATCACTTTTAAGTTCATCCATTTTTACAAGCTCATCTCCATCTTCAACCCAAGTGTTTTCATGGGCGAATAGGTTCCTTATATTTATTAATCTATGGAGTTTATTAAAATTAAAGGGATTATTTTGCTCTTTACAAATTGTTTTAACTATCTTTAATTTTGTGCCAATAGAAATTATGCTGCTATTTAGGATAATATTTTGGGTAAATCCCCAGCTACTTGGGCTGCCAGGCATAATGCGGTTTAGGATAATACAATCAAGAAAATGCTCAATACTTTTCATGTCCTCTACAACGTTTCCTATTTTTTGTTCAAAAACTTTTAATTTGTCAAAATAATTCATGCTCTAACCTCAACAGGAACTCTTATCTTTCCTGACATTAGTCTTGAAAGCAAGGAATCACGAAGGATAGTTAACGTAATGTGCTCAGAAGTATTAAGGTTTAACCTGTCCTGAAACATTTTTATGGTTGAGACAAACTTTTCAACCAGTTCTTTATTTGATAAAACGAACTGAAAATCAAGAATTGCGTCATCTGGTAAAAATAATACTGTTGTTCCTGTTGCAAAACCCCTCGTCCTGTCTTCATATTGTTTTAATTGTAGTAAATAATAGATGAAATAGTTGGGTATCCAAGACTTATTGCGTACAGCATAAACGTGGTGTGTAAATAGGATTTTTTCCGATTCAAGATTGGGAACTATCGCTGGACTTCCAAGAACATCTCTTTTTTGAGTTATGTCTGTATTTGCAATCACAATATCTCCTGCCTTGACAAGATTTCTCTCTTTATATTCTCCTGAATAGGGTTTTGTTGCAGAGTTTATAAATCCGTGATTTGGTGCAAAATTAGCGAGATTTATCATTGGTAAACCATCTTCTGTAAGTCCGGAGCCTTTATAGGATAATCCTCTTTCTACCATAATAAACTCTCGTAATGTTGAAACAGTCCATCCTTTCGGTATCTTCCCAAGTTCAGAATCAACCATCTCTCCACCTGAAGACTTGTATGGTTTGCCTTTTTCATTTGGAAATTCAAAATCAATAAACCAATGCTTGAAGATTGCCTGCCCGATTGCCTCAAGTGTTTTATTTATCTGTTGGTTGAGTTCTATTTTTGAGTCAATTGATTCTAATATGCCTACAATTTTCTCTCTCTCGGTATCTTTAGTAAGTATAATCGGAAATTTTCTCAAAGTATCCAAGGTTAAATACGCTTGAGTTGTGCCTGCTTTAGATGCATTAATGTGTGCAGTAGCAATAGGTGATTTCAAATAGTAAAATAGCCATCTTCCATCAATGGCTTTTTTTGATTTGAATAATCCAACATTTTTAATTGCATAATCTATTTTATTTGACTTTTCAAGATATACTAATCCCACAGTTCCAATCATACTAAAAATGACATCCCATTGGTCTACTTTGCTTCTTTTATTGACCTCAAAAAATTCTTCGTCACTTATTGTATATGCTTCATTGAACTTTATTTGAGAATCTCCTAAATGTCTTGAAGTAATGAGGAAATGTTTAGAATTGACTTTTTTTGGTGTATCATGAGTTCCATCTGTAACTTTTAAACAATATTCTGACGCAGGTACAACTTCCCAATCTTCAGGAATCAATCCTATTTCAGTTTGCTTGAATTTTTTCTTATTTTTCATTTGCCGCTTTCATAAATTTTGCTTGAAAAGCTTCAAGCTTTTCTCTTAAGTCTTTAAAGTAGATGAATTGCTTGCGGTATTGTCCTTCTTCGGCAAGGGAAATTTTTAAAAATGAGATTATATTCTCATAATCAAGAAGTAAGATATTTTCTTTGTAAAAATGATATAACTTGTCACCAGATATTAAAATATTACTGGAAAAAGAGCTTATTTTGTAAAAATCTTGACCTCCGTGTAATAAGTCCTGATACATTTTATTACAATAGTTAATTAATTGTTTTAAATCCATAAGAACTAAAAATAAATATTTCTCTTCATCAAAACATCTTCTAAATTTATTTTCTAATTGATGATGGCGCATAAATTTAAACTCTGACTGCTCTCTGTAATAATAAACTCCATTATCGCATTGTAATGGGACTTTTGACGTTTCTACAAATAAAACAAGAATTTGCTTCTCTTTGTATGGATAATACTTTACTTTAAATAGGGGTGGATGTGGAAATATTTTATTTTCTAAATGCTGTTGAAAATAGTTTTCTATATCTTTTTTCTCTTCTACTCCAACCAAACTGCCACGTTTACTAAATCCAAAAACAATAGTTCCCCCATAGGTGTTAGCAAAACCAGAAACGACTCTTTGTGTGGTGTTATTGGTCTCTTCAGGTCCAAATCCTGTTTGTCCAAAGTTCCATTTTTCTTTCCAGTCAATATCATATCCTTCGCCTTTTCCATTATTGGACTCAATTCTATTAAACCACTCCTTGGCCTCTTCTTCAGACCATTCTTTAAGTTCTTTTAACATCGTATATTCATTCCTATTTCAGTTTGTTTGATTTTTTTTTCTTTTTCCATTTATCAAAAAGTTTATCTGCTGATTGAAGACCAATAATAACAACTCCGTCGCCTGCTAAAGTGCTAAAGAACGAAAGCCAAGAATTTGCACCAAGAGCTGTAAACATTGCATGTCCAATTGCCAATAGAGATGCAACAGTGATAATCACACGTTTTTTATCTGCCCTAATCCAACTATTTACTTTTTCTAGATAATGTACTAGGAAGCTTAATAATAGGAAGCCGTAACCGAAAAAACCGAATGACAAGAGTGCTAATCTTATTTTTTCACCCCATCCACCTATAGGAATTTTAATGAAAAGAATCGCCATAAAGGCAGAAGTACTTAATACAAGAATCAAAAATAAAGTGATAAGCTTATTGTGGTTAATCAGACTAGATTTCTTCGTCATCTGAAAAACCTCCGTATAAATTCAAAAAATATTGCAAACACAAAAAGAGGAATTAAGGCATCAGCTAAGGAATCAAAATTTCCTGTAGAAGCAGCGTTAATTGCTGGCATTATGAATTTTAAGAAAAGACCAATCGCTACAAGAATAACTAAAATACTAAGACCTTCCCTAATTTGTCCTCTCTTATTCATACCTTAAACCCAATCCCTGCCAAATTCTTCTTTATCTCTTCGTCCAGCTTCCGCCCTTCCTTCATTTGCTCGGAAAGTTCAGCAGTAAGTCTTTTCATCTTCTCCGCAAATACTTCTGGGTCTTCTTCCTCTGCTTCCGCTCCGACATATCTGCCAGGCGTTAAAATCCATTCGTGTTTCCTTACTTCATCTAAAGGAGCAGATTTGCAAAAGCCCAAAACATCTTCATACTTCCCGCCTTCACCTCTCCAAGCGTGATAAGTGTCAGAAATTCTCTTAATATCCTGTTCGGTTAACTCCCGATGCCTTCTGTCAATCATTACTCCGAGTTTTCGGGCATCAATAAACAGTACTTTTCCTCTTCTGTCCTTGAACTTATGGTTTTTCTTATCCCGAGCAACAAACCAAAGACACGCAGGAATCATGGTGTTATAAAACAACTGTGAAGGTAAAGCAACCATACAATCAACTAAATCTGCTTCAACAATCTTCTTTCTAATTTCTCCTTCACCAGAAGTATTGGAACTCATTGAGCCATTAGCCAGAACAAACCCAGTAATTCCACTAGGTGAAAGATGGTGGATAAAATGCTGAACCCACGCAAAGTTAGCATTTCCCGTAGGTGGAACTCCAAATTTCCATCTTACATCTTCTCGCAATAAATCTCCTTTCCAGTCAGAATCATTAAACGGCGGATTGGCAATAACAAAATCAGCTTTCAAATCTTTATGAGCGTCATTGAGAAAACTTCCTTCATTGTTCCATAAAATTCTCGCATCTATGCCTCTGATAGCAAGATTCATTTTAGCTAGTCTCCAAGTAGTCTGGTTGCTTTCTTGCCCATAAATTGAAAGGTCGCCAATCTTTCCACCGTGTGCCTGAACGAACTTCTCAGATTGGACGAACATTCCGCCGCTTCCGCAACAAGGGTCAAATACTCTGCCTTTGTACGGCTCAAGCATGGAAACCAGCAACTGAACAATAGAACGAGGAGTATAAAACTGTCCGCCTCTCTTTCCTTCTGCGTCTGCGAACTGCCCTAAAAAGTATTCATACACTCTGCCGAGAACATCTTTACTACGATTCTCTCTGTCTCCTAATCCAATAGTGCCGATTAAATCAATCAATTCTCCTAATCTTTGCTTATCTAATGCAGGACGAGCATAATTTTTAGGAAGAACTCCTTTTAATGAAGGGTTGTCTCTTTCAATAGAATCCATGGCGTCATCTATTAAATTTCCGATTGTCGGCTGCTTGGCATTTTTCTGCAAGTAATCCCATCTTGCTTCTGGAGGAACCCAAAAGATGTTTCTTGACTTATACTCATCAATATCTTCGGGGTAAGAAAGTTTATCTTTTTTCAATTCTTCGTACACTTCTTTGAAAGCGTCAGAAATATATTTTAAGAAAATCAAACCTAAAACAACGTGCTTATACTCAGCAGCGTCCATATTACTTCGCATCTTGTCAGCAGAAAGCCACAATTTTTGTTCAAAGCCAAGATTTGCCCCTTTATTTGCCTTATTTTCTGGTGCCATTTTATTCTTTCACCTGCAAGACTATTTTTATAAGTTTCTCCACAATCCACACCATCGCTTCCGTATCCCTTCCACAATACAAAAGTAAATCCTTCCGTGTCTTCTTCTTCATCTCTGCAGTCATCTTTCCAAAAGTCATGTCCAGATAGGCGATAGAAGCGCAATCACCATCAGCAATATTTAAACCTTCATAACCTTTGCCAACTAACGCAGGCAACACTTTCTTAATGGAAGCTGAACCATGCTGTGATGGATTGTAATACCAAAACTTGCTGAAAGGCACTCGCAAATCAACTATTCTCTTCAATACTGAATCAACCCATCCCTTATATTCTGGAAAATCTCTGGCTAATTCTTTCAAGACAGAACTTTCAAAACCTTGCGAATAAACAACGACACTACCAGAAGCAGGTAACTTCTCCTTCAATGCAGCTAAAAATGTCGGTCGAGGATCATCTTTCCCATCATGCAGATATTCAAAGTGCTTTCCTGGAACCACATGTAGAGAAAACTGAAACGGCAATCGCTGATACGGTCTTGTTCCATCAAACTCAGGTATAGCAAAAGCGCAAGTTTCAAAGTCCAGATGGCATTCTACCTTATCTAAAGTTTCCAAGAATTCCTTAATCTGCTTCTTATCAAGATGAACCTTACCGTTTTTAGCACAATCCAATTGTATCTTCTGCTGAGCATTACTTCCTTCAGGAACGTCCTTTAAATCATGAATCCCTTCATCAAATAATGCCCTGTTCTTCCTTCCATTGTACAAATGGAAGACATGATGCTCAGGCAGAAAATCCCAGCATCGGTCTTTTATCAAACATTCTTTAGGCTGAGTGCAATGATTTTTCTCTGCGGTATTTGGGAAAGTCGGCGACTGGACAATATTCCAAAGAAAGGCAATATTCTCTGGCACTTCCTTCATATCAATCTCTTCGGTCAAATCTTCCTGTACAAAGAGTTTCTGAAGGTCTACTTCTCCTTCTCGCACATATTCGTTATTCAAGTGCATCAGAAAACATTTTCTGATTTTAAGCCCAGCTTTTTCATAGACATAGCGTTGGAAGGCTAAATCGGGGTAATGTTTCTTCTTATCTACTTTAGTACTACTTTTGACTTCAATAACATCCCATTGGTCTTTTCCTACCGGAACTAAAATGTCCGCTCTGCCGTAGAGATTATCTACTTTAAGAGCTGCTTCAAAGAGAATTTTTCTTTTAAGCAGTAGTTCTTTAGTTTTCTGTAAATTAAGAATGTAATCTTTTGCATCTATATCTATCCCTTCTGGAAAAAGTTTCTTTACTAATTGACCAACGATATTACCTTGTTCAAATCTCCGCAACACTCCAGGTGGATGAGGCGGAATGTTCTCTTTATCGTGATACTTCATCCACAAATGCCCAGGACATTCTAGTCCAATTACATAGTCAGATTTGGAGAGCGGTTTCATTTGAATAATAATTCCTCTGTCTTATTGACAAAATCTAAAACTTTGGTCTCATAAGTGTCTATGGTCTCTTGGCTGAATCTGATATCTGTTGTATAACTGGCATCATGCCTATCCCCCTTAAGATTGGTGTAGAGTTCTGCATCTTCTTTATTTATGGAAAGTTCATCCAATAATCTTACTTCTTCCCTTGTTATTGAATATTCTTTTATCAATATAAGAATTGTTGCATAATGGTTTTTTGAGGAATAATCCCTGTTTGTGATAAGTGCTAAAGCAGTGTGATATAGTGAATAGTATAAAGTTACAATAAGCCAGTCATTGAATTTATGGTGTTCTTTATTCAATTTGTAAAATTCTAGATTATGCCTTGCTTTTTTGAGATGCGATTTTACTAATTCAGGATTATTCTTGATCTGTCTTATTTGTTTTTTAGTTATAAAGAAATTTATCTCTTTCTCCAAATAGTCTTTATCGGAAAAAAGTTTATCAATATTCATCTAAAATCACTTCGTAAAAGTTTTGTTCTTTGTAAATGGGAAAGCCAGTCTTTCTTGCCTGTATGATTACATCATCTTTGTTTTTTAGGAATGGTTCTATTGTTGCTTGAAATGTAGATATTGAGTGTTTTGAAGTTATCTCTGCTTCTTTTTTGTTATTGGTCAGATTTATTTTTTTATCTGTTATGATTAATAAGTCAATATCACTTCCTTTCTGCTCTTCTTTTCTTGATGCAGAGCCAAAAAGAACAATGGTGTAGATTTCTTTTGGAATATTTTTTAAGAAGTTTCTTAATGGGTTTTTTACTCCAATGTTCAGCTCATTGAATTTTTGCATTGCTATTTCAGAGAATTTTAAAGCAAATAGTTTTTTGTTATTTAGTTTGTAGAAAGTGTTTGATTTGGTTTTTTCTTGTATTAAAGTGTTATTTTTTATAAGCTTGTTTAACGTGTTTGTAAGTGAGCTGTCGGAGAGTTTTGATAGTTCTTTGATTTCATTAAAATATAAGCTGTTTTTCTTACTTTCAAAATACGCTTTGTAAATCTTGTCTTCTGGCTTCATTTTAAGTATGGTAAATGCCCATTATTTATAAACGCTCCTGTTTTTGGAGTGATTACTTCTGTTTTTGGAGTAGATGCTTATGGCCCAGATTTTCGAGAGCGGTTTAATAGTCATTGCTCATCTCCTTAAGCTGGTTATAATTCTTCTTAGTGAATTTAATGACTATCTGAGCATATTCCTGATCTAAAATTGTTCCGTAATAAAGCATCCCGTTTCTGAAATATCTCAATCGGTCAACGAACTGGATTTCTGTTTCCGAATATCCTAATATTCTGAGGTAAGCTACTTCTGCTTCATGCGCCCCAAAGCCGGAAGCGTTATATCCATCCAAAAGCATCCTGGCTCTAATCAGTTCCATTAAAATATACCAAAGGACATAAATTTCTGAAGAAATTTAAGCCCTTTGTATATATAAAGGAGGGAAATTTTGTTCGAAAATTTCAATCCTTTAGTATATCATAACAGGATTTTACAAACATATTGGCACCGTGATCTTCTACTTTTATTTTTTCCATCAATTCAGACAGTAATCTGTAAGAATTCCCAGATTCAGTGATAAGAAATTTTGCTCTTGATTTGTCTGGCGCCTGAACTTTTACAATCCCTTCTTTGATGAATTCCTCAAATCTCCTTACTGCGTTCATAATTCTACCCCTCCGGCGATGATAATCCCATTACAGAGGTTTTCTTTTAAATTTTTATGTACTTTAGCCCACGATTGGTAGAAATTAACATGTATGGTCCTTTCAAGTAAGGCATTAAATTTGTCTAAATTTAGGCCTTTCTCTTTTCTTCCAATGATTCCTATATCTATATCTGATCTATTAGTATCATCTCCTCTTGAATAGGAGCCGAAGAGGATGATGGTCGCTCCAGCAAATTCTTTTTCTAAAAATTCAGCTAATCCGGATTCATAGAATTGCAGAAGGTTATCGGCTCTTTTTAATTGCATGACTCGATGATTGCCTCTGTCTAGCTCTATTGACCATCGCTTGGATTCTTTATCCTGATGCAGTTTAAGATATTTTTCCAGCCCTGGAAGAGCTTTTAGCACTGCCGGAGCCGAAACATCCAGAAGATTAGCTATCTGTCGCTGATTAAGCTGGGTTCCTGCTTTCAAAAATAAGAGTCTTAATATTTCCTGTTGCAGGTTAGTTAACTTTAGTTTAGGCATATTTACCATAGTTAATATGTGTTAACCCTAGTTTATATTTAAATATTTCGGTTAAAAGTCAGGTACTCATTAATAAAACCATCCACAACCTTTTTATCCCACCATCATATCTCAGCCATATGAAATTCCCATTCGGCAAACTCTGGCTTTCTCCCATGGAAAGCGTCTCTGACTTCGGATTCAGAAAGCTCTGCCATAATCATGGCGCATCGTTAACTTTCATTGAGATGTTATACGCAGATGCAATAGCCAGAAAGAATAAAGCTGCTTTAGGCTTAGTTGATTCATACGACCCAGCCATACCGACCGGCATCCAGTTCTTGGCCGGTAAACCTATCATCCTTCGTAAAGCGTTGGAATCATTACAAGATAAACGCTTTTCAAATCTTTCCGTGGTTGATCTTAATTTTGGCTGCCCTTCCCCCGTGGTTATTAAAAGCGGCAATGGCCCGGCATTATTAAAACGTACTCAAAGGATGACTGAACTTTTAACAGTATTAAAGAAGCATTCTCCTCTTCCCTGTGGTATCAAAATAAGGCTTGGATTGAACAATACCGATAAAGCAAATAAAGTCTATTTAAGAATTATAGAAACTGTAAATAGTGTGGGATTAGATTACGTTACCGTTCATCCCAAAACTGCCAGTGATTCTTCACAAGCTCCGGTTGATCATACTGCGCTGCAGGAAATCATCGATCACGCTACTATTCCGGTAGTAGGAAACGGTTTTGTGGTTGATGGGCCGAGCGCACAGAAATTACTTAGGATGGGCTGTTCTGCAGTTATGATCGCACGCGCAGCAGTAGGACATCCCTGGATATTTGAAGAGATTGCGAAATATCTTGACAACGGAACTATGCCTCGAAAGAAAACCGCCACAGATTATGAAAATGCCTGGAAATCATATGCTGCTCTTGCCCAGCGTTATGGAACTAAAAAGAAATTCTATGAATATCATCAGAAAACATTTCAGCTGCGGATGAAGGGCGACTTAGGATATCATGCGCCTTCCAGGATTCTGAATGGATAAATCTGAACAAAATATATCTCTTCTAAAACTGGAAATAACTCAGAAATCTTTATAAGATTTGCTGTACGAAGCAGGAACAAAGCATGGAGAAAATAACCGCTAGTGATGTAAACATTGTACGAATAAATACTTCTCACAATGTAAAAATTTTCAGATCTTACGAACAAGAACTTGTTAATTTTTTAGTAGAAGATGCTTTGAATAATCAGAATCATAAAATCTCTGTGACATATCTTTGGTTTTTGAAAACAGGCGAGTTGGTTGGGTATGTTACACTTCTAAATGACCGAATTAATCTTGAAGGAGACTTAAAAGATTTTTTTCTGATGAAAGGAATACAATATCATTCACTTCCAGCGTTAAAGATAGGTAGGCTTTGCGTAGATAATAGCTTTTTGCGAAAAGGATTAGGAACATTGATGGTTGATTTTTCCATTAAAATAGCGTTCAATATCTTTGATAAATATTCCGGATGTAGATTTGTGGTGTTAGATGCTAAAAAAAATATTGCGAATAATCCCATTCATTTTTATAAGAAACTTGGGTTTAAAGAATTGAAGGAACGCAAAAAGGGCACAACTCCGATGTATTTTGATTTAACTAACAACATTAAATTTAGTGTTTAATGCTCTTTTAATGGTAGCAATACGACGTGGGTTTGGATTTCTTTCTTCTTTAATCATATTTTTTACAAATCGTACCGCATCCGCTCCCCGAAGAGTCGGTGTTACTCTGATTGGTTTTGCCATTTTAAGTTAAATAAATAACCCCATATATTAAATTTTTGGTTAAAAAAGAGAGTTTACTGCTTTACTCTCCTCTCTCTCATCCTACACCAAATAAATCCCTTCTAAGGCTTGATCAACTATACGTCTACAATTATTCACTTTGTTCAAGACTTTGTAATCAGTAGATGCTTTCCTGATCTGGCCAAGACGATCGTTTATCTGCGAATACAACCTAATCAAATCTCCTTCCAGTAAATTAGAGAGTTTCAACACTTCAAAAAAGCTCTTCCCATTATAGATGGGATAAATAAGAGTGGTCAAGAACCGTACGTCCTCAAACTTCTTCTCTTTAGACAAGTATGCATTTTCCCGAATCAACTGGATTAGTGAATTCAGCTTCTCATCCTTAAAAATCTCTTTGAATTCATGGCCTATACGCGGCTCATACACTAATCCGCAAATCAATATCAAGATCTGATATTCATCGATCTTCTCGACAAAGTCAGTAGCAAAGATCTCACCGATAGTGATCTCATCAGCAAAGATCTGGGATGCGAAATGTCCTTTCACGCTCAAGGCACCGTTCTCCACATATCCGTACTTAGTCAACTGCTTGATGATATTATCATAGCGATGCAACAATACCTTGGTAGGCACTTTAGCATAGTTCTCGCCAAACTGCTGGTAAGAATAAAACGACATACGTAAGATCCGTTCAATCTCCTTAGGCAGATGTAAATTGATCAGATTCAACACAGTATTGATGGACAGCTTAAATTGGGACTTGATCGGATCGACGTCTTTGGAGGTGATTTTCTGAATTTCATTGTAATTAAAAGTAGGCCTGTAAATCATACTCACAACTGTTCCCTTAACATCTATCCCACGCCTACCAGCACGACCGGCGATCTGAAAATATTCTTTACTGTTGAGATATCTGAAATTATACCCATCATACTTACGTAAACTATTGAAAATGACCGTTTTAGCCGGCATGTTAATGCCTACCGCGAAGGTTTCAGTAGTATACAATACCTTGATCTTGCCCATGCCAAATAAATCTTCCACGATGCTTTTGATCACTGGCAATAATCCAGCATGGTGAAAGGCAATTCCCTGTCCTAAGGTTTCTTTCAGCAAGTTAGTAGAACTTAATCTATTGATCTCGTTAGGAACTTCTTGCAATTTTTTATTCATGTACTGCAGCAGTTCAGGATCTCTGGAAAATAATCCTAACTTAGTTAATTCCTTCGCTTTTACTTGACAATCTCTTCTGGAAAAACTAAAGTACAGAGCAGGTAAATTATCTTTTCCGATCTCTTTGATCAATTCCAGATGATTAGGCGCAGGAGATTTTTCGTGTTTTCCTTTTTTGCCTCGGATAACCTGATGGTACTGCGGAATGGATTTGGCTTCTCGAATTTTCTCTAAAGTGGTTATACCCAGCTCTTCATCATAGAAGAGATGTTCTAAAGGAACATGGCGTTTAGTAGAGATGACTGTCTTGACTGGGTGTTTCTTGATGGCTTGTATCCAGTTGCTGAACTCTTGCGCATTAGGAATAGTAGCTGATAAACACAAAAATCTTACGGAAGCAGGGCTGTAGATGATCGATTCTTCCCAGACATAACCACGTTCAATGTCATTGATATAATGAATCTCATCAAAAATGACATAGGCTATATCATCTACTTCTGAATCTTGGCTTACCACCATGTTTCTATAAATCTCGGTAGTCATGATCAATACTTTAGCCTTAGAATTGATGACAATATCTCCGGTCATCAGGCCGATCTTATGCTCTCCATACTCTTTACAGAAATCCTTGTATTTTTGGTTAGATAATGCTTTGATTGGCGCAGTATAAACTATGCGCTTATTGTCATCTTTATGTTTTTCAATGATAAAATCAGCGATGAGCGTTTTTCCAGAACCGGTCGGCGCAGAAACCATCACCGAATTATTCTCTTCGATAGCTTTGATGGCATCTTCCTGGAAAGGATCTAAGGTAAATTCTTTAAATTTCATTTTAGCTACTATAAGCTCTAGATTGTATTTAAATCTGACTATTTCTTTCTGAATAGTCAGGGTCTGAACGAGCATTGTGAGTGATTGACTATTGCTTTAAATGTTCATGAAATATTTTTTTCAAGAAATCTTAGGTTCTTTTTTGGTACAGCATTGCTTCCAACTGACTTATCCTTTCCTGCTGCATTCCAATGACCTTAGTTAGATAACGTCCGCAATCTTGAGGTGGCACGACTAGATAACTTCTTCCTGGTTCCTGTTCTTCTCGAATAGGATCAGCCGGATGACGCACCGCAGCCCTTGAATCAGTAGTGACTATAGCATGGATAGACTTAACCGTTTTAGGTGGTTGCTGCAGATATCTCCAGATAGGGTGATCGCCAGGAATATTTTGCGGAGCATGACTGACTTCAGTGACCTTTCCTTCCAGGAATTCTATCACTTCCTGATTCTCTACCGGCGTAAAGACTACGATATAACAGAAATCCTGCGGTTTAAATTCAATATAAGTTAATCCGACCATTTTAGGGCTTGAAATTCAAATCTTTATATATTTTATGACTATACCCTACAAAAAGGGTCATTTCCTTCTAAACTTCTTTTCCAATTCATCTATGGTGACTTTCATCAAAGTCGGCCGGCCATGCGGACAGGTGAATGGTAATTCTGTTTTAGACAATTCCTGAAGTATCTTCTCCATCTGCGGGATAGTGATTAGATCTCCAGCCATCACTGCCGCTCGACAGGCCATGCGAGTAAGAATCTCTTCTTTCCTTTCGGCAATACTGTTTTTATTATCAAGCATGGCCAACATATCATGGATCAATTCCTTCATTTTCACTTTTCCAAAGATCAGAGGAATAGTTTTTATCACCAAGGAATTACCACCAAAATCTTCCAGAGTAAATCCAAATCGCTGCAATGCTTCTTTCTTCTCTTCTAACAGTATTTTTTCTGCGGCAGAGACTTCGAGAACTTCACCTTGCAATAATCGCTGCACTTCGACTTTGCCGTTTAAAAATTGATTTAATAATAATTCATACATCACTCGTTCGTGAGCAGCATGCTGGTCGATGTAGAATAATCCTCCTTCAGTCTCCGCCAGAAAATAGGTTTTATGAACTTGACCCAGAAGTTTTAATGGAGGTAATCTTTCTGAGGCCAGATCATTGCTCTGTGTTTGTTCTGCCACTACTGGTTTTATTTCTTGTTCACCATACGCTGCGGCTTGCTCTTCCACCGCAAAAACCATCTGTGCGCTTGGCTCGAAGGGATATTTCACCGCCGTTTTATTTTCTTTTCTAGGTAGGGGAGTTCCGAAAGTGATCTGCTGTTCGGTATTCACATCCACAGTAGGCATCAATTTATTGTTTTGTAATGCTTCCCTTACTGCTAGGAAGACTGCAGCCGCTACCTGCTCCTTCTGCTCAATTTTAATTTCCTGCTTCTGCGGATGGACATTGACATCGATAGTTTCCGGATTTAACTGCAAGTGTAACACAAAGACTGGATGTTTATTCACAAATAAAGTTGAGTGATATCCTTGATAGACTGCATAGGTCACATCACTATTCCTGATCCACCGGCCATTCACAAACAAGACCTGCTGATTCTTGTCATTACGGACATGATATGGTTTGGAAATAAAACCGTTGATCCTTATCGTTTCATCTTCATACTTCACTTCTAACAATTCTTTGGCAGTTTGAATACAGTAAATAGAAGCGATAGTGCTGCGCGCATCGTTAAGCGCTGGTGAATGCAGAAGAGTATAGTTATTGTGAATGAATTTGAAGTTCACAGCTGGATTGGCTAGGGCATAATGAGTGACTACATCAAGACAGTGCTTCAATTCTACCGCATCGGTCTTGAGAAATTTTTTCCTGGCTGGCGTATTAAAAAAAATATCTCGCACATCTATACTAGTGCCATGCTCAGTTCCAATAATATTTTTGTTGAGGATATTGCCTCCTTCAATCTGTAACATAAATCCTTCCAGAATATTTTTTTGTTTGGTGATGATAGATAATTTAGACACGGCTGCGATGCTGGCTAGAGCTTCTCCACGGAAGCCCAGAGTCTTTATGGAGAATAAATCTTCAACTGAATGGATCTTGCTGGTAGCATGGCGAAGGATGGATTTCTCTGCATCTTCAGGAGTCATCCCTTCCCCGTTGTCAGAAATCTTAATGCGTCTCTTACCAAATTCTTCTAATTCCACCGTGATTTTTGTTGCACCGGCATCTAAGGAATTTTCTACTAATTCTTTGATGACTGAAGCGGGCCGTTCAATCACTTCTCCGGCAGCTATCTTGTTGATCAGATCTTCAGACAGAAGGACTATCTTGGACATCTATTTTGGAGTAGGATTTTCGTATATAATGATTTAGATACTGGAGAGGATAATGGTGGGAAAGTTTAAAAATGAGTTCAAGATAGAAAAATCAGAGGCACTACAATGCACCACCGATACCTCCTAGCAACATGACCAAGCCAGAAATAAATCCAGACCGAGAATCTAAACCAGAAGACAGCGCTCCCTCTTTACCGCAGCGAGATAGTTTTGAAGATGTTGTTATATCAAGTAGGAGGAGAACTCCCATTTTCATTAAAGGAGGAGTTGTGATGGGAATAGTGACCGGCACGGTGTTGGGTGCGACTTATCTTCTCAACCATGCTTATAATGATGATCAGAAAACTGATTTATCTCATAAAGTAACTGAATTCAGAAAGGTAGATGGCGTGTATGCCCATACTGTTATTACCAAAAGCAATTCTCGCTATGGAAAAGATTCGATTAAAGTAGAACGAAATACCTGGAATAAATCCACAGTTTATATCGGATATAAAGGCTGTTCTTCTGTGGACGAGATTGTCATTCACGATGGCGTTTTTGGAACCGGAAATTCTTTACGATATGAACGCAGTAAGGACGGAGAGTTAAAAAAACAAATATTCAATCAAGCGGATATGGAAATGGAAGAACAGTGCCAGCGATTTAAATCACTGATGATAAATCATTTATGATATAATCATTTTCCGTAACGCCTTTCTCTCTTGTTAAATTCTGCCAAAACTTTCATCAAATCCTCTTTTTCAAATTCAGGCCAGTATTTATCTACAAAGAACCATTCGCTGTACCAGGACTGCCAGATTAAAAAATTAGATGTCCTACGCTCACCACCAGTACGAATAATTAAATCTGGCTCACTCTGTAATTGTAAATATCTAGAAAATATTTTCTCATCTACTTCTTTTACTTTTCCTTCTTTCAATATCTTATTTACTCCATCGACAATCTCTTCTCTTCCGCCATAGGCCATGGCAAAATTTGCGGTAAAATCAGTATTATCTTTTGTCTCTGTCTTTAATCTTTTAATAATCAGTTGCACTTTCTGTGGCAGCAGATGAGTTCTACCAATGAAATTGATTCTTATTTTATTATTCTTGATCTTATCTCTTATTTTTTCACTTTCAAAGAACTTGCAAAATAAATTCATCAGATAATCGATTTCCTTTTTATCCCGCTGAAAATTCTGCAGAGAAAAAGCATACAAGGTCAATTCTGTAACTCCTAATTCCTTGCACCAATCAAATAATTTTTCTACTTTTTCTGCTCCGGAATCATGCCCTTTCCAGGGCTCTTTAAGCAGTTTTCTGGCATATCTTCTATTGCCATCCATAACCATGCCGATATGGTTTACATTTGCTCCCATATCTCTATTTTGAGGGGGATAGTTAAAAAACTTGTGGAGGAGAAAGTTATAACGAAGGAACAAAGTAATTAATAAAATATGTTTGTTCCTTCGAATATAATAGCGGAACTGATATTAATTACTTACTACCACTATTATAGAAAGGAAAATTTATAAAAAAAGTGCCTTTTATAGTAGTATGGCCAGGATATTTTCAGATAGTAAAAATTTAAAGAACATCATTGAGTCTTACGGTTGGTCCATGTACAATACCACTATTTCCCCGGCGCGGACAGAACCAGTAACTTGGGATGATCTCAATTGTCTTGATCCAGTTCAAAATTATGAAGTAGGCTGTCGATATACGTTCCTTCCTGATCCAGAGAAAAATCAGTCATTATCTGAAGCGTATGCTGAATCTAGAAGAAATTATATCATCCCTATTTTTCGCATCCCTCAGGGAGAGAGAAAATTCAATCTTAGAGCTGTCGGGAAATTTCCTTTCGCTGGCTTTGATTTTTATTTTTTAAGCCAAATTCAATTCAAAGAAGAAGAAGTCATTGCCTTTGCAGATCCTTTTATCTATCCTCCTTATTCTTCAGTTATTAATATCCCTAAATGCAATGCTTTTGATGCTTTTGCGTGTTATTTTGGAACTATTAAGTTTGAAAACAACGGTTATCCGACCTTGCTGCAAAAAAAAGTTACTCTCAACTAAAACAGATCCAAACTCTTCTGCTCTTCTAACTTCTTAGCCTTGATCTTTCGCATCATGTCATCATCTTTTTCTAAAATGGCCTGGATCTCTTTGGCTCTTTCTACCACTTGCAGCGGTAATCCAGCTAGTTTAGCGACATGAATCCCATAACTTTGATCGGTGCCTCCTTCGATAAGCTTATGCAGAAAGATAACTTCTCCATTCCGTTCTTTCACCGCAATATTATAATTCCTGATACGAGAAAACTTCTCAGCCAGCTTGTTCATGACATGATAATGGGTGGCAAACAAGGTTTTTGCTTTAGTGTTATTATGGATAAATTCAGCCACGCTCCAAGCGATGGAAACACCATCAAAAGTGCTGGTGCCACGGCCAATCTCATCAAGGATGATCAAACTACTTTCTGTCGCATTATGTAAGATTGAGGCAGTTTCATGCATCTCCACCATAAAGGTTGATTGTCCTGAACTGAGATCATCGTATGCTCCTACTCTGGTGAAGATGCGATCCATAATGCCGAGGGCAACTTCTTCTGCTGGTACAAAGCTTCCCATCTGGGTCATCAGCACCATCAAGGCAGTCTGGCGCATGATGGTGCTTTTTCCTGCCATATTCGGCCCGGTCAGAATCATCATTTCCCCCTGGTTAAGCAGTACATCATTGGCAATAAAAGATTTTTCTAATCGCTCAACGACCGGATGCCGGCCATTTTTGATGTGTAAGACTTTTTGATCTACTAATTGCGGGCGGACATAATTATTTTCTGCTGCAACTTTAGCCAGACCGCAAAGAACATCCAGCACCGCCAGCTTCTGAGCAGCATCTTGGATGGCAGTGGTCTGCTGAGTGACCTTCTTGATAATCTCTTGAAATAAATTGTACTCCAGCTCATTGATCTTCTCTTCCGCGCCCAGGATCTTTTCTTCTTCAATCTTTAATTCTTCGGTAATATACCGTTCAGAATTGGCAGTGGTCTGCTTTCTGATGTAGCTTGCTGGCACCAGATGAATATTCTTTTTAGTTACTTCAATAAAGTATCCAAAGACGTTAGTATAACCTATCTTGAGAGTGCTTATTCCGGTTTTCACTTTTTCCCGCTCTTCTAACTGCTGCAGATATTTTTTGCTGTTGTTCTTGATATCTCGTAATGCATCTAGCTCGGGATGATATCCTGACTTGATCATCCCTCCTTCTCGGATGGTAATAGGTGCATCTTCTTTGATAGAGTTATGGAGAAGCAAGACAACTTCATGTGAATCCTGCATCACCGCTATTTGCTGCAGCAATTTTCCGAAAAGAGTTTGTATCTTGCTCTTAAGTAGAGGAATCTGCTGTAAAGATTTTGCCAGCGCCAGAAGATCTCGAGGATTAGCGTTACCGTAATTGACTCTGCTGATCAAACGTTCCAGATCATAGGTTTCCTGCAGTAGGGAGATAATTTCCTCTCGAGCGATGATATTTTTATGTAATGTCTCTATTGCATCCAAGCGCTGGATGATCGCTTCTTTCACTAAGAGCGGTTCTTTGATCCATCTTTTTAACAATCTTGCTCCTGATGAAGTCACGGTTTTTTCCAGAACAGATAATAACGTCCCTCTAGATGATCCATCACGGATGTTTTTGAGCAATTCAAGATTTTTGATAGTGCTGGAATCAAGCAGCATGATGGTTTCATTGCTGCGGATGGAAATGTTCTGTAAATGCGACAAAGAATTTTTCTGGGTATCATGTAAATATTTCACTAAAGCTCCCGCTGCGCTGATCAATTGTTTTTCTTCTTCTAAACCGAACTGATGCAGGCTAGTGATATTAAAATGACTGTAGATGGTCTCTCTTGCTTTTTCTGTCTTGAAGAAATAATCATCGACAGAAGTTAGAAAACAGTTATATGATTTTATTTTTTCCATCAACTCCGTATTGACTTTCAAGCTTTCTGGAACCAAGCATTCAGTAGGAGAGAAACGGACCATCAGGCTGAGCAGATGAGACGGGGAATGAACCTGCATGGTAAATAATTCTCCGGTAGAAAGATCGCAGAAGGCCGCGGCAAATTGTTCTTCCTGCGCAGTAAAATGTGGGGTCAAGGACATAATGTAATTGTTTTCTTTTTCATTCAGCAAAGAAGATTCAATCACTGTCCCTGGCGTTACAATACGTACTAATCCTCTTTTCACTAATCCTTTAGCTAGTTTAGGATCTTCTAATTGTTCGATGATGGCTACTTTGTAACCTTTTTTGATCAGCCTTCCCAGATAGGTTTCCAAGGCATGGTAAGGCACTCCAGCTAAGGCAGCTTTCTTTTCGTCCTTGCCCCGAGAAGTGAGAGTTATCTCTAATTCTCTAGCAGCAGTAACTGCATCCTGATAGAACATTTCATAAAAGTCGCCCATCCGCAGCATGATTAAGCAGTCAGGATGCGCTTTCTTGGCTTCCAGATACTGCTTCATGCCCGGGGTAAGATGCTCTACTGGAACATTAAGAATATTGCTTGTTTCTACCACTATTTGCTGGGAGAAGAAGAGTTTTTTAAGGATTATGGTAGTAAAGGAGGAATATCTCATTAGTGTTTTCCAATCCCCATTTTGTAGAACTTGGTTCCTTAATATTATTAAATAGTTCTGAAAAGTTTTAATTGTTATTGGGAGGACAAAATGAGAGAATATGATATTAATCCAATTGTGGAGATTGTAAGAAATAGTCTAGATAGAGAAACTTATGGTAGTGATTATCATTTTCCCAGCTTACGCGGTAAAGATAGGAGAACTGCTGGTGTTACAAGTTCTTTAGAAATTTCTGTTTGTGAAGTGCAAGATACTGGTTTTAGTGGAGTACAAGATGTACAAATTGGTCGCGTTAATCTACATGTTCCCCAAGGTCCTAATTTTGCTGTTTCCGTCATTGCGAATGAATCAAAATATGATGGTGTGATGAGAAAAGTTGCAGAGAACCTTGAGACACAAACAAGTTATATGATAATCTATTTCCCTGGAGTCTCTCCTGAGAATAAGCAGAGAGATAATTTTGCTTATTAAATTACTTTTAATCTATATACCAAACTATTAAATATGCTTAAAAATATATTGATTGCATATGAATAAAGTGATTCCTTTTTCTGTCATGTTAGCTCTCTCCGGATGCGCCACTGGTCTGCAAAATCGCAGCTTAGTAAACTCTACGCCTTTAGAAGAGCGAGTTCCAGTTCAATACCAGAAAGATGTTGCTTTTGTGCAGGATGTTCGGCGTTTTGCCATAGGGCATCTGGGTATGGAACAGGATAGTAAACATTATACTTGGTTTACGGAGAAGCAAAACAGTGAGCATACTCTTTATATTTTGTCTATCACCGAAAAAACAATTCTGCCTACTTCAAGAATAGCAAAGGTAGAGGAATTGGATAAAAATAACGCTTATCGCGTCGACATCAGCGAATTTTTATACCTTTATTCAGAGGTAGATACCTTAGAAGATGAACGTGATTTTTATAACCAACAAGGATATGATACCTATTGGCGTGCTGTTACCAGTTATCATTCATTCGGCGAAGGGAGAGGAAGTCCTATCACACCTGATTTTTTAAAATCTGATCGAGGATATCAAGCTCAGGTAGTCATTCATGAAATGTGCCATGAATTTGTGGAGAAAAATATTAAAGTTGGGTTTGCTCCTTCTTTAGATGAATCTTTGTGTACCATGATTGGTTATGCCGGAGCAGTTGAATATTTCACAGATAAAAAGCTTGATGAAGAACGCACTAAAGCGATGGAAGCATTAGATAGGAATCAAACCTTTGCCGAAAAGTTTGTAGTCTCTTTTAGGAAACTTCAGCAATTGTATGATGGTGATGTTTCCAAGAAAGAGATTTTAGAAAAACGTGCAGAGATATTGAAAGAAGCACAACAGTTCATGGGAGCCGATGTAAATAATGCTCTGATGTGGAGTTGGCATCCATATCTAGTTTATTTTCCACTTATGAACAAAATGTATAATATGCAAGAGAAGAATTTACCGCAAGTCATTCAAAAGATGAGCCATTGCCCAGAAGATGAAGAGCAAGCGTTGAAATATGTTCAAGGATTAGCAAAATAGAAGCTTAAGATATTATTTCTTTTTATAATATTGGACAGCGGTAATATATGCTGTTGCATCATCAAATAGAGAGTTGCTGGTAACACTGACTTGATCTCCTTGTGTGTAGGCATCTGAACCTGGTGGCGCATTTTTTACAATAAAATTATAACCTATACTTTTGTGCATACGTTGCAGAAGTTGTGGTTTTCCCACCACTTCTACATTAACAAGATTTCTTTTACTATCAAAGAGTTTATTTTCGGTTATAATTAATTTTTCTAAATTTTTTACCATTTTTAGTAGAACTATTAAAATAAAAAATAAATTACCCGCGTTTAAATTCACCAGCGATGTCAATCAATTCGACATGGCCTAGGAATATTCCACGGCAGCAGTAGCGATCTAATCCAAGAGAGTCCATAACTTTCTTAGCGTCTTCGCCTCGGTCAACTTGTTCTTTGTACTCTTCCCAGAGGTGTCCTACTGGTTTCCCGCAGGAAAAACATCGAATTGGTATAATCATTGTTCCACCTCAGTGAAACAATGATTGCTTGAAAATTCTGGAATTTTCTTTGTTATCATTTTCTTAGTATCCTCATCTGTATGATTTCTGTCTGGCAGCACGAGCTTTTGAATCGTTCGGCTTGCGAGTCTCTTTTCTGCGAACATCTGCGACTAACAATAATCTGTCGTAATCGTAAAAGGTTTTCTTTAATTTAGGCTGGTGTTCCACTAAAGCTCTGGCGATAGCTAAACGGATCGCATCTGCTTGTCCGCTGACTCCGCCGCCTTGTACTCTGATTTCAAAATTGAGTTTTTCAGCGACATCTTCTGCGAGCACTATCGGTTCGGCAATCCTGGTACGTAGCAAATCAGTTCCATAATTGTGCAGATATAATCCATTGACGGTAACTTTTCCAGTGCCTTGAGTCAATGTAGCTCTGGCTACGGCAAGTTTACGTTTTCCTTGCGTGTGAACAACATCTTTATTTTTAGCAGCCATTTTATTCTTCTACCTTCCCGCCGATGTGATGGCAAATTTCGCCAATGGTGGCGTATTTTAAGTTTGGTAATTTACTTTGAGATGAATCGCTCAGTGTGATAAGTTCTTTTCCGGCAAATTCAGCAGGCAAGCCGGTATAACACATAACTTGCTTATATGCTTCTTTTCCTCGTGCTTGTTTCCAAGGTAACATTCCTCGGATAGTTCTTCTGACCCACTTGTCAGGAAGACGGCTGTGAGTTTGGCTGCGATGAGGATGTCCATATCTTCCACGCTTTTGTGCGGCTCTGGCAAAAGTGACCGGTTTAGCACCGCTGATGACAATCTTTTCACAGTTGACTACTTTGACTTCTTCGCCCATTAATGCATCTTTGGCTACCCGAGCAGCTAATCGTCCCAGAATCATATTTTCGCCGTTGTAGATCTTCATCCTAATATCCTCACTTGTTTTCCTTCTGGATTCGTTTTTAATAATTCTTGAAGCGTGAAGGTCTTTCCTTTGGCATTCTCAATCTTTTTTCTTGCTTCTTCTGAAAAGGTAAGAGCAGCGACATTGACTTTTTTAGTCAAGTCACCGACACTGAGGACTTTTCCTGGAACAACGATGGTTTCCCCATCTTGAGCGAACTTTTCAATCTTGTAGACATTTACGGTCCGGCGCTCTCGAGTAGGCCTGCGTAAATCTTCCGCAATCCGTTTCCAAAAGTTATTTTGGCGCCCTTTATCATCTAGCTGAACCAATAATTCTTTCAGTTGATAGTTAGTAGGACCGGTTAGTTTGACCATGTTATGCTCAGATGAGTTTTTCCATCTCCTCTACTTTTTCTACTAAGATATCTGCGCTGGTAGTAAGGATTTCTTTACAACTCAATTGTCCCCAGCTTTCCAGGTAAAATACGATATTCTCGGAATAGGTAAGAGTGACTCCTTTATCTGCTTCTGCGTATGCTTCCAGCAAGTTGCTGTCATATACTTTGTCTTGCACTAATTCAACATTGTTTCCTTTGATTTTGAATACACCATCGGTGCACACTTTCGCTAATGCTTCAGGATCCTGCACCTTTCCTACTTTGAGGACTGGTTCTTGTTTGTAATGCGCTAAAGCAGGAGTCCATTTAGTGTGATCTTTTCCTTGACCCATCACTGCAGTCATGACCACATCAATTTTTTGTTTGGAAAGTAGTTTGACTACTGGCATTTTTTCGTAGGCAAAAGTGCATTTAGGATCTGTACTTTCTGCTTCTCCAGCATAGACATACCCTTTTTTGTTTGATTTCAATTTTATTTGTAAAGTACAACTGGCGCTTTTTTCCGTAATCTCATCAGAATTCTGAGGAAGGCGGTAGCTTTTCAAATCGGTTTTGATTGGGATAAGGCCTAGACGTAGCGCGACCATCTCATCATGAAGTGCGGAATTGTTGTCTTTCACTTCAACATCTTCAACAGCGAGAGTAGGTACTTCTTCGATAATCAATCTGCGGATGGTATTGGCGAATACTTCATTGCTTCCTTTCAGTAAGAAGGAAAGTTTCTTGTTCTTCTTATCATCTTTAATTTTTTCGCAGTTCATGATTATACTCGTCTTCCTCGTCTTCCGCCTTTCATCCTGCAACCATTATGTGGTTCAGGGGTGACTTCTTCAATTTTACCGATGCGTAGGCCGGTTCTGGCTAAGGCGCGAATGGCAGGTTGTGCACCAGGTCCGGGAGTTTTTGGCCCGTTATGGCCGCCGGTAGCTCGAACTCTGATCATTAAACCGTTAATTCCTTTTTCACGGCAGATTTCTGCAACTTTTTTTGCGCAACCCATGGCAGCAGTAGGAGAACTTTCCAAGCGATCAGCTTTAACCATCTGTCCACCACTAGCTCGAGCAATAGTCTCACTGCAGGTGATGTCAGTTATTGTAATGATAGTGTTATTGTAAGAAGAATAAATATGGGCGACTCCCCAGCGGGTTTTGTTGTCCTGTCTAGGTGCATATTCTCTTCGTTCTTCTCGTGGAGCTTGAGTAGCAGGAGTAGCGGCAGGAGTAACATTATTTTCTGGTTTCATTATTCTTTAACCTCGCTAGGAGCGACTGCAAGAACTTCTGCAGCAGTTTCGGTTTTATTTGCTTTTCCTTGAGCTTTTGGTGCTTCTCCTTTGATAAGGATAACTCGTTCTGGATGCTCAGCATCAGCAAGAGCTGAATTCTGTTTGAAGGTGACTACGCCTTCTTCTAGCACTGAGACTAAATAAGATGGAGAAGATATTTCCTGATCACCGATCATGATATGCCGATGGGTGATAAACTGGCGCGCTTGGTTCATGGATCGAGCTAATCCTTTCCTATACACGACACTCTGCAAGCGTCTGGATAGTAAGTCTTTCAGTCCTAATCCTAAAATCTGTTCCAATTCTGCTCCGGTATGTATCAATCCTAACTTTTGCAATTTGCCCAGAATTTGTTCTTTTTCCTTCTGAGCTTGTGGAATGGTTCTGGTGGCAATCAATCTTTTGGCGATATCTCGATATTTTTTGATAAAAGAATAAGCGATGTAAATCTCTTTCTTTTTCACTAAGCCGTAATCTTTAAGCACGATCTTTTCACTTTCGATGCTCGCTCTGACCCAAGGATGTCTTGGCGTATTGTACTTTTTCCGTAATTGTTTTGGATCTCCCATGATTTAAATTATTTTTTGGCCTCTTTCTTACCGCCTTCGGTAGCAGGAGCCGCTTTCTTCTTGGCTACGCCTACTACTTTACCTTTGTTCTTTCTAAAGTGTGATTTAGTTCGTTGACCTCTTACTGGCAATCCTTTTCCATGTCGTATGCCTTTCAAGGATTTGATTTTCTTCATGCGCTTGATGTCATTTTCTTTATAGAAAGTAAGATTTCCCGTCAGTAGATGCATATCTTTTCCGGTATCGTAATCTTTTCTGCGGTTGAAAACCCAAGCAGGAATGCCTTGTTCTGGCAGATTATCTAGAACTTGATTTAATTTCTTGACTTCTTCTTCTTTCAAGTTACCGGCTATCTCAGTCTTGTCGATCCCTGCGCAGACGCAGATGATATCAGCTAAATTTATACCGATGCCTTTTATTTGAGTAAGAGCGATCCTAGTAGGCCTATTACCTTGAATATCGACGTTAGCGACACGTACGATGTGCTTGAAATTTGGTTTTTGTGCGTTCATGTGAAAGATAAGTCAGAATCTTACGCTAATGCTCATAATTTAGCCCTATACGCGTTAACTCGGACTTGATTTTGTAATATTATTAGGGGTTATTTATAAAAGTTTTGGTTTAGTATGGTCTTTTAACCTCTTGTTTGATTCGATAAGCTAGATCTAATTCATCTAATCTGAATTCTATCTCTGGAAATCCGTGACCGGTAGCTTGACAGAGATTACCATGTATTTCCTCGGCGCGAAGAAAATAAGCGTGACTTAGGGTTACATCTTTTTCCAGCAGATTTTCTGCATTTTCAATTAACTTGATGAGCATACCTGTTAAGCCTTGGTCGTCAGTTTTTCTTGCTATTTTTCGGGAGTTGAATCTAAACATTTTATCTCTAGAATGATGATTTTATATAAAAGTTACCGTCTTAAATCTTTAATAGCAGATTTTGTCTAATCTTCTTCGCCAAGGAGAAGTCTTTAATCTTCTTAGGCTTATGTAGAAAGACGTTGTATCCTTTTTCATTAAACCGAGGCACCAGATGCCAATGGACTTGTTTGGCTTCATCTAAATACGTCAAGTACACTTTCTCAATGTTTAATGTTTTGAGTAGAGCATTTCTTATTTCATCTACCTTATCCATTAAGTATTCATAATCCTTTTTAGAAAGCAAATGCAGATCTGGAACTTTTTTCTTCCAGACAATCACGGTATGTCCTTTGACGATTGGATAATTTGCCAGACAAGCATATAACTTTGCGTCTTGGTAGATAATTGCTTCTGGAAAGGGTTTGGGTAAATTGTTAGACATCGAGGTAAGTAAGTGAAAAAAGAATATAAAAGTATCTTTCATTTCTAAATCAATGAAAAGCTGACCGCTCCCGCCATAGCCGCATACGAACCTATCACTAAGACTTTAACCAGGGTAGCAAAATCCGCCGGCAGACTGGCAAATAACCAGAGAGCGATGAATTCTATTATCAAAGAAATGACATATAAGAAGACTAATTTCTTCCACACTACTTTCAAGCCATGCTTTTGTACATATTGCTTTTCGTTCTTGTAGATCAACAGCCAGGAGATACAGACGATGAAGATGAGAATGCCGATAATATTCCACCATTGCAATTTTTCAGTGAGTAATTCTAGATTTAGGATACTTCTTCCTAACCCTACACCGAGAAATGCTCCGGCGATGCCTTTGATTAACTCTAAAAGGTGTTTTTTCTTGAATTCAAAGTTGCCGATCTTAAAAAGGACTTTTTCAATTTTCTTCTGTTCAGCCAAGATTTTGTTTTCTTTTTTTTCAATCTTCTTTTCTTCTTTCAGCAATCGAGCTTCATTACGCTCAATTTCTTCCAGTTCATGCTCAATTAATTTTTCTTTCATCTGTCTCTTTTTAGGCATCTAAGTGTGGAAGTGTAATTATCCTTTTATATCTTTTGGAAATTTATAGTTAAGAATTTAAGCTAAAAACTTACACTGCTGCAAGTACGTTCTTAAGATGCACTTCTGAAAGAGATTCTACTGGTATTCTTTTACTAACTTCTAATAATTCTATCCCTAAAATATTCCCATCTTTATCTAAATCAATAACTGTAAAATCATCTATCTTTTTATTTTTAGCGAATTCTCCCTTTTGAAATTCAATGTACATCGCATCAGCCTGTTTATCATAACTTATTTCCATCTTAGACCCAATATATTGTTATTATATACTAAAAATCCTTGATTTTCAAACAGAAAATCATGGATTTTGGTATATACCAAAGGAATTATTTTGTTAGAAAACAAATTCCTTTTAGTATATTTAAATTCTTTCCTGACTTTTCTACAACAACTTCGATAGTTCCTCGTTCTAGTTTTTTCTGATAGTAATATTTTCCGTGCTTTTTGATGGTTTTATCAGGAAACCTAATTGTATCCAGCACTTCTGGTTTGGTAATTTTTCTTGTCTTTACCCTATCTTCAGCGTGATGAGTAAATACAATATTCATAATCTATTCAAAAAAGAACATTTTAATAAATCTTACTCTTCCTGTTTTGACTAGTAAACATTTATATCTTTCTCTAGTTTTGGGACAATAATGGCAACTACATGGAAAAATTATGTACTAGGCGGATGGGTAGCACTATCTTTTGTTTCTGCATTTAGTACCATTTATCAAAATAGTAAGAGAGTTAACCAACTTGAAGAGTCTGATTATATTATAAAATTCAAAAAAGATTCAACCGGAGACTTATACGGTTTCGATGATGATAAAAATGGTCTGGTTGATAGGATAGAAGAAGTTGGGATTATTCCTTTCAAAACAGGTACTCCTGCTTTTAGAATTGAAAGAATACATTTACCAGCAGATAAGGATTATGATTTCTATGCTTCAAGATTGAGAGCACGTGGCGTCCTTAAAGAATTATCTGATTGAAAAAATTTAAATCTTACTTTTTTCCTTCCTGTTCTTCCTTCTCCTGCAGATGCCGTTTCCATTTCAAGATAGTATAATTCACCGGATTCTTGATGCGGGGACAGAAACTATCCGGCTTACAGATGCCGATACCGCGATAATATGCTTCATTGCTGCAGTTGGGCGGCAACTTGTCACCTGCTTTGAAGCCATGCAGCTGTCCTTTGATATATACTTCCCGTAACGGCTCAGAGTTTTTAGTGTTCCATTGTTTGAGATAGGCTTCAATCTCTTCCTTGCTCCAGCCGATCTTGCCGAGATAATTCATGAAGATGAACACACCGCGTTTCTTTCCATCGCCAATGCCTTGTAATAATAGTTTCATGCAGGGCGGAAAGAAATCTTCTTTGATGGGGCTAGTCAATTTCAACTCATCATATTCTTTTTTCACTTCTCTTTCTTCTTCTAATTTCACAACAAAGTCAAGCGCCTGCACCAACAATTGCCGGCCGCTCTCTCCTGATATATTTCTATCCAAGAAAGTGAACATAGGAGTTAAAATTGAATCAGGCTTAGCCATCTCTTTCTGGAATTCCATCACTTTCTCCGGATCGATGGGCAAGCTCACTAATCCTGATTTTTCATGCAAGCTGTAAGGCATTCTGTAGAGATGGCGTGAAGAGATAAGCACCGTATCAACTTCCAATATTGATTCTGGATTGAAATTGGTATTATATTCATTAGAACCGCACACACAGAGGCTTTTTTTGTTTTCTATTTTCTCCATGAGGATTTTACATTTATCACATTTTATGAAGCTCTTTTGATCTTTCTCTCTTTTTTCACATTTTGGGCAAATAAACTCAGAAATATTATCATTTTCAAGATTGATTTTTTTCTTACAGCTGTTACAGCTATTGATAATGAACTCTCTCTTTCCAAATTTATCTTTTAATTCATCTAAGGTATAAGCGTACTTCTCATCAAATAAAATTTTATTTTCTTTTATAACATATTTTTTTGTAATAACATCAAGTAAATATTGTGAAATCTTTTGCGCGGCTATTGGAAATAGATCCTTAGTCTTCTGTCCTCCGACCTCGGGAGGAAATGCTTCAAAAGGAACACCGATATGAAATCCTTTATTGCCTGAAAATTTACAGCTTATATCTTTTACTCCTTTCTCCTTCAGCGCTTTAATGAAAAGGCTGGTGGTTAGTTTAGAAAATTCCCAATCTATACAGTCAATGTCTAATACTAAATCCCAGCCGCTACGTAATTGATCTAGTTCCTTTTTGGATTTATTGCTTTCTAACTCTAAGGGATTGTCCCAGAGCTCTTCGCTGGCGTGGAAAGAAGTGACTCCTCGCAACGAGAGTTCTAAAATCTCTTTTGGATAGGAAAGAACATCTGGCCGTTTGCCGAAAGATTCGTTATAACGCATCCCTATTTCCTTGTTCCCGGCATGGGCGATGATGGCATCTTGGATATCTTTTCGTTTATAGAAGCGTACGCAAACCCCTTTGTCTAGCATATAAATTCAGAAGTGCAGGAGTTTAAATGTTTTTCTGGGATTATCTCACTGATTTTCTTTTCCATTGCACTAAATCAAATAAGAATAGTTTTCTTCTTTTTTGATCAAATAAGGTGTTAGTATAAACATTTTTACTATCCCTCATCTCATATCCTAAGTTCTCAACTAGTTTTTTTTGTTCATGATATTGGCGTTGCGCTTCCGTCAGCAAGGATGAAGAAAGAGAAGAAGCATCTATGCCATGGATCTTTTCCATAAATATGCCCCAGCAATCTAGGTTAAGTAATTGCGTTGTAAATAATCCTACATACTGAGGAACCTGCACTCCTTGTTGATATAATTCTGTGCCTAATTCAAACTCATGTTGAGCAGATTTTTGTCTGGTTCCGTGATAACTTCCGGTATGTAATTTCAGAACAACATCATTGTTGATTGCGTAAATAGTACCATCATTTCCGTGATCTAAGTATTTTCCTTTTTTAATAGAATTTATGGCTGTATCAACCAGTCCTGTTAGGTTCATTGTTTTTTTCTTCTCTCTTAGATGTATTATAAACGTTTTAAATGGTTTTCTGAGATTACCTTACTGGTCTCCTTTCCCATCGCACTAAATCATATAAAAATAGTTTTTGTTTATCAATATCAAATAAGGTGTTATGATCAAAACAATTGTCAGTCATGTAATAACCTAAATTTACAATAAATTTTTCCTGTTCCTTATATTGACATTTTGCTTCTCTTTTTGATCTATAAGAAAGATCATCATATTTCTGGCCATAAATCCGTTCCATGAACACTCCCCAAAAATCTAATGAAGGATGATTCAGCGGTTCAAAGAGAGCTAAATATTTAGGGAGATGTACTTTTTTATTATACAATCTTCTACCTATTTTAAATTCGTATTCTGCCGACTCCTTGCTAGAATGGCGATAGTAATTTCCATTTTCAGATCCAGTATGTACTTTTAAGACTACTTTTTCATCCACGGCATAAACTATTCCATCCGTCCCTTGACCAAGGATATTTTTTTTATTTTTGATAGAATCCAACGCTTTTTCTACAAGTTCTGTTAACTCCATAAAGAACACCTAATCAGAATTCAGCGACTTCTTTTCTGAATGCTTCTGCTTTCTTCTTGATGCTGGCTAAAGCTTCTTTTAAAGCTTTTCTAGGCTCAGCACTTTTGGTTTCAATCAGAAATTGAGGAACACCGGTAAGAGGGTGATCTACTCTATAAGATGAAGTAACTACACCTTTACAATTCAGCAGTTCATCTTTTAATAGATTACAGAAAGTATGAGTTTCGCCTTTCAGCTGGAAGACCAGCTTGGTTTTAGATTCTTCGAGGACTTTGAATTCCATGGTAGAGGTGAATTTCTCGGTTTTGTTTATAAAAGTTACGGTTGTTTTGAGCATATAGTCTCTATACACAACGCCTAAATAGGTTTTATCATCATTTTTTGTTTATGAAGAAGACGTTTCTGACTGGTTTAGCTGCCTTACTTATCAACTGTGAAACGAATACATTTCCAGCTTTACAAACACCTTCTGAGCAAGTTTCCCCGCAAGAATCAGTCTATCGCAGCATTAAAATTGAAGGTCCAGAAGAATACAAACAAAATATTGTGCAAGCTTTAGAGATGATTTATGCCAAAGATCCCCGGAATTGGTATGTAGTCAGGAGAAATATCAATCTGATTCGTCTGCATCCCCCCTCGGGGATGAATGTCGATGCAGGGATCTACAATACCGATGATAATAAGTCTACGCCTTGGAAGTACCAACCGTTGGAATGGGTTGCTGGCGAGATTGTGCATGATGCCTGGCACAGAGAATATTACCGCAGAGATGAAACCTATGATGGACGAGAAGGAGAAAGAAAATGCATGGAACGGCAGAATGAATTCTTCTCCAAAGTAGGATATCCACCTCTCAATATAGAAACTTATCTTCAAACCAGATATTGGGAAATCAAAAGGAATTGGTAGTTTCTAATAAATAAGTCGCCGCTAGAATGCTGAACTACCAGAATTTTGAGAATATGCTTTTCCAAGCAAAAACTTTAAAATATTCTGTAACTTTTGACTGTTTTCATGGTTTCCTTCACTCAGACTTCAGAATATGAAGCTTTTAGATATCTGCAGCATTGGAAGAAGGAGGATGACTTACAAAAACTAAAATCTTCTTTTTCTACTATCGGTCCTTTGTTTTCATATCTTTTCCAGAAAGCAGAATTGATTTACGGGCAACTGCCGCCGCGCAAGGATGGTAATAATCCTCTTCTTCATCCTCTGAATGTGGTATTAGCGCTTCAGGCGGCAAAGATCACTGATGAAGTCACTCTTTCAGTCGGCTTATTACATGATTATGTGGAAGAAATAGTTGATATCTATCGTGATGAGCATAATCTGGATGAAGATGGCAAGGATATTGAGACATTAGATAAATATGAAAGTGAAGTCTTTACTGCTTTTGAAAGAGAGCTTCTTGCGCATACTGATCAGGCGGCAGCTAAAACTATCATTGATGCTTTACGGCTGCTCACCCGGCATAAACGAGATTTTTATTACCGTTCCATCTCTAATATCTTCCAGCATGAAGATGAGCGAGTTAAAGAGATCGCCATGCAAGTGAAGTTAGCAGATCGGACGCACAACATCTTAAGCATCGAATGTTTCAGCGAAGAGAAAAGAAACTATCAATGTTTCAAAAATCTGTTCATTTTGAACAATACTAAAAAGTATTTGCTGGAAAATCCGGCAAGAATCTCCTATTCAAGAGATATACCATCTACACAATTATTATTCAAACGCTGCGCTAAAGCGACCTATGATGGCTATCAGCGCTTATGTTATCTGATGATGAAAAAAGGCATCGGCGATACTAAATCGATGATCCAGTTAGCTTTTAAGAAATTTGCACTAGAAAAAGCAGGGATGTGGGAAGTCACTACTGTTGATGCTGATGAAACGCACCTGATGCGCTTATTTCAAGGCGTAGTGAGAAAATATGACGCGCGTCTGCATCATGAATGGGAAAGATTTGAATCCATGAAAGCGACGGAGTATGATTACTGCCGCAAATTCTTTGCTGATTTCAATTTTACAGAAGAACAGATCAAAGCCATCGTCGATTACAAAGATGCGTATGCCTTAAAAGAAGTGCTGGCGTATCTGCTGTATTTGCCGGATTATGTGGTGCATAGATTCTTGAGTTCAGAATTGACCGAAGATGCACGGATTTGCAGTTAGATTTATATAGAAATTTGTTCTTATTAATAGTATGGCACCGATAACTTTAGAAAAGATGAATAAAGATATCCAAGAAATAAAATTAGAATTACATAAATTAAGCCATATTCTTCATGAAGATTTCGAATTGAGTGAAAGTGTAAAGAAAGAATTAAAGCAAGCTCGAAAAGAATCTTTACATAGTTATGTTGATCACAAAGATGTTCTTAAGCGATTTTCATAATGGGCTATACAGTAAAGTGGCGGCAAAAAGTTCTAGATGAACTAGAAAAACTACCGATGGTAGTTTCTAAGAGAATTGTACGTAAAGTTAATTCTATAACAGAACAACCAGAACATTTTCTAGAGAGACTGTCAGGCGATCTAGGTTATAAACTAAGAGTTGGAGATTATAGAATAATCATTGATGTTATTGAAAATGAAAAAATTCTTGCGGTCAGAGTTATTGGGCATAGAAGGAATGTTTATGAAAGGAATTTGTAACGTTCTGAATTGACCGAAGATGCCAGGATTTGCAGTTAAAATAAATTACAATAATGATAACCCTCTAATAATCTTCCTTTTTCCTGTTGAATTATTCCGATAGAATTTAATTCTATTTTTGAAAAAAGACCTTGGTAGGTATTTAGTGGAATTTTATTCAAAGAAGGAAATCGTAATTTACTTTCAATTCCGGCATGAGCTGCACCATATAGAATTGCCACCTTAACTTTTCTATTTTCTTGTTTGTATTTTGGAACTAAATATTCTGAAATCTTCTTAGCAGCCAGGCTGTCTCTGAACCCAATAATTGGTGTTGGAAATATGATTCGGTGTAGGTTAGTGAAGGTTTCAATCTCAGGAATACTATATTTTCCTCCATGAGTTAGGGGATGTAAACTGCCGTAAGCATATATCCCAGCAGTAATTTGTCCTGCTTTTTTCAAAAATGAGCGTCGGGAAGTAGTTTTTGCTTTATGTTTATCATTCATATAAGATTTTAACGCTGCTGCAATTCCTACTCCGCTAACAAGTCCTTCAATTCCAACATAAGTAATTACTTTCTGTACATCCCAGTCAAGATCAACAGAATAAAAAGGAATTTTAGGATTGTCCTTCATAACTTTCTCAGTTAGCTCTTGATATGGTCTTTTTTTTAAAACTGATTCATCAAACGCCCCTGGATTGAATTCTAACACCATAAAATCTATAGAAGAAAAATCAACACCCTCAAAGATGGGAGCGCTGGAACTGAGATGGTTGCCTAATCCTAAATAGTATTTTGCATCATCTGTTTCGAATATTCGTAAGGTCATATATACTGTAGAATATTCGTAAGGTTATTTTTAAGATTTACCCAAATATCTTCTGATAATTCTTCCAGATTTGGTCTGCGACCTGTTCTTCAGAAATTTCTTTTACAATAGCAATCTTTTTGATGCTTTCCGTTACAAAAGCAGGTTCATTCATCTGTTCATGGTATGGGCTGAGCCAGGGTGAATCTGTCTCTGTCAGCAGCTGGGTCAAGGGAACTTTTTTTACTAAAGTCTGGAAGTTAGATGATTTAACAATGCAAGGCGGGATAGAAAAATAATGTCCTAACTCTGCTCCTTTAGTCATCAAAGATTTTCTTCCGGAGAAGCAGTGCTGGATCACGGGAATTTCCTGGTTCTTGATTTCTTCTTCTAAGATTTGCAGGCATTCTTCTTCGGCTTTTCGAGAATGGATGACCAATGGTTTCTTGATCTTGATAGCGAAGCGGATGATCTTGCGGAAGTTCTCAGCCTGTTGAGCATAGGTTTTTTCTTTATCCGCCCAATGGAAATCCATACCTACCTCGCCGATGCAATGTACTGACCCCTTATTTTTTTCGATGAACTTGAATTCTTCTTCCAAGTTGATTGGTCCTTTATGATGTGCCATTCCTGCTCCTTCTGGTTGGATTCCTAAAGCGTCTATAGGATAAATGCCTAGACTAGCTTTGATCAGTTTAGGGTATTTTTTAGCTAAGGCGAGAACTTCTCGGTTCGCTTCAGGATTTACTCCAGAAACGATCAATGCCTTCAATCCAGCTTTCTCTGCACGTTTCAGCACCACATCTAGTTTGTCTTTGAAATAGGCATGAGTTAAATGACAATGTACGTCGATGAGGTTCATGAAATAAGGTAGAAATAGATCAGATATAAATGTTTCTTATCTACTTTCTCATAGAAGAATAAATTTTTCCAGAAGGTTTTAATAGCTTAATTTCTAGACTTAAAACAGCATCTTCATCGTTACTATGGTAAGCAGCAGCATAGTGATCTATGACTACATCAGCTGTTCTTTTAAGTTCTGGATGTTTATTTAAGGCATCCTCTAGTCTGCAATTGATCAAACATACTTTTTCTTGGTTTAAGATAGTTTTACATCGCTCTTGGTAGGTTTGCAGTCGTTGTCTAGTGTCTTCTCTTACAGAAAATTCTTCTGCACACTGCAGCATCTCTAGCATTAAAGCATAGTTTACAGGATCAATCACTACTGGCCTTTGTATTGGATTTTGCTGCACCACCAGGGGAATAAATTCGCCTATCCCTGCTCCGATTTCTACGTATACTTTTGAGGGATCAAGAGATATTTCTCGTATGCTCGAGTTATAATCTTTAATATCTCTTCCTGTTACCATCACTTCCATATTATTTGATAAAGGAAGATCAAAGGTAATTGAAATCCAATTCATTGGTTCTGAATCTATGATTATCAAAGAATATCCCTCTGATTCTGCTTTTATCCGTAAGTGTTCACCCGCTTGTTTAGTCTTAAACGTCATTTTATTGAAACTGAGATAGTTCATTATAAATGTTACCCTCAAATTGTGACGAAAGTTATATAAATAAAGCACTGAGTCAGTATAAACATGGATTCCGTCCGTGAATGTGGAAGTTAAGAAATTCTCTCTTTGTTAGTTATCAGTCTAAAATTAAATCAATTACAAGGTCAATAAAAGATGATTACAATAAATACTCAATATGGAACAGTAGATATGTCAACCGATTTGCGGAATGAGCATCGGGATAGATTACAAGCTATCGATAGATATAAGGGGATTAAATCCACAAGCGATACTGTCTCTTTAGATGCGCGAATTACTTCCATGCTGGACAAGAATTTAGCCTTTGCAGGAGAATATTTAACTAAAAATAACTATTCTGCCCCTGAGAGCGCTCGCTTTTTAATGGCGTACGGCGATTCTTTTAATGAACAATATGTGTATGTAGAGAAAATAGGCAAAAGAGTTTATATCATTCCGGTAAATTCCTGGATTGATAAGCATGCCGGTAATTATGAAGCGCTCTTTGTTTTGGCCAGCAACCCAGGAAGGAAATTAAGAGCAAGAGAGTCTTCACTTATGGTCTATCCAGTAGGTTCACTTAGAGAAATGGAATTAGCTTTTGGAAAGGTATCTGCTGATTCAGGTTTATTGCAGATTGTTGCTCCTACAAAAATAGGTCTGGTCTCAAGAATGATGAAAGGTCTGGGACGTTCTAGGTAACTAAAATGAAACTCAATCCAGATCCACAAGAGGAACATAAGAAACACGTACAATACGCAGTCAAGGAATGTGTTACTTTAGAAGGCCATCCAGAGATCAAAGGCTATGATTTTGAACAGCCATTTGACTTTAAGGAATTTTTGAAATCATACTCATTGATGGGTTTTCAAGCTACGCATCTAGCACAAGGTATCGAAATCATCAAAGCTATGCGCCGGGAGAAAGCGACCATCTTTCTGAGTTTTACTTCTAATCAAGTCAGTTCAGGGAATCGAGAGATCATCAAATATCTAGTCAAGCATAAGAAAGTCAATGTATTAGTGACTTCTGCCGGCGGAGTAGAGGAAGATATTATCAAGTGCTTAAAGCCATTTGTGTTAGGTAACTTTGATGTCTCTGGCAGGATGATGTTTGAAAACGGTGTTAACAGAACCGGAAATATTTTTGTTCCTAATGATCGATTTGCGTTATTTGATGATTTCATGCAGACCTTTTTTGAACGAATTTACAAAATACAGAAAGAAACTGGGAAAGTATTCTGTCCTAAAGATTTGATTAAGGAATTAGGTTTGGAAATTAACCATGAGGGTTCAATCTTATATTGGGCAGCAAAAAATGATATTCCAATATTTTGTCCGGGATTGATTGACGGTTCGTTAGGAGATTTAATCTACTTTTTCAAGCAGAGCCATCCTGATTTCCTGATTGATGTGACTAAGGAGATGAAAGACATGGTCGATTTGGTATTAAATTCAGAAAAGACCGGAGCAATCATTCTAGGCGGGGGAATCAGCAAGCATTTCACTCTCAACGCTAATATTTTTAAAGAAGGGCTTGACTATGCGGTGTACGTCAATACGGCGCAGGAATATGACGGCTCAGATTCTGGCGCCAGAGTGGAAGAAGCAATCAGCTGGGGAAAAGTCAAAGCCACTGCGCCAAATGTGAAAATACATGCTGATGCGACCATAGTATTTCCATTACTGGTGGTCGGCGCGTTCATAGATGAAGGTAGAAAAAAATAGTAGGTTATAACCGTCCTCTACAAGAAGATCCAGCATTGGCTAAATATCGTGCATGCGCAATATTTAATACCACCAAGTTAGCATTATCTTCAAGAGCCGCATAATTTTCCGGCCATCCATGGGTAGTAATTTTAAGAGGTAAAGAAGGATCAATTGTATCATCAAAAGGAGTTCCTATAATTTTCGCATAATGCTTCGCAAATTCTTGCCCAGTAACAACCCCATTTTTATTTGTATCAGAATCAGTCATTATACATTGAGCATATTTCTCTTCTAGCGCCAGGTTGGTGGTTATTTCTTTAGCGATACCGCAACTGGTCAGAGCAATACTTGCTGATAAGAGTATTCCACTGAGATCTTTTTTATTTTGAACCATTTTAGTTTCCTCCGTTAAATATCAACTTTAGCTCCTTTGGTGATTTTATAAATATGATGAAACCTAAAAACTTTATTTTCTGGTCTATAATGCAAATAGCTATATGTTGTGGGAAAATAAGTGGTTTACCATTTCCACTTCATAAATCTTTATTAAGTTCATCTCATATTAGAATATCATGTCAGATGAAGTGAATTTAGAAACAGTTTTACGTTCAATTCCATGGACGCAGAATTTTACTTCTGCTTTTCAGGCAACTTTTGTTAACAAAATAATCACCGTAGAAACACCAGTATATGCTGCTCCGGCGATGATGAAGGAACGGCAACTGCACCTGGAAATCTATCTACCTTCAGCCAAATTAAGTTATATACCTATTGGGCTAGCTCAGACCAGAAATTTTTGCACTACCTATTATCATTTTACAAAACAACAGCGCTGGGAAGCGGTGGAAAAAAAGCGAAATGATTTGTCTTACCTACCGGTAGAAAAGCTTTCGTTGCAGATGGATATACGACACAATGGAAAATTGTTGAAACAATCTCCTTTTGATTTGTACACCTTGCAAGGATTAAAGTATCCTTTTCCTTTTGTGCTTTTAGAAGAAGAGAGTGAAGACGGTATGGTGAAACATATTCCTTACAAAAATCATCGAGAGGAAGTCTCTTGGCATCTCCAGGGAATTAAAGATGCCGGACCTTGGGAAGATTATCTAGATCAACTGGATAATGGCACCTATTTTGAATTGGATTTAGAGCATCCAGAAGATCGTATAAAAGTTACGAGCGAACCACGAAAAGTACACAGTATCTCTGCAGCAGAAGCTATACCATTAGTTGTTAAAGATTCAGAGATTGATTGGACTGATCCTATCTCCATCAATAAAAGTTTAGACACAGTTGTAGAAAGCCAGCCACATGCCAAAAAGATTTTTTCAGTTGCTATTTCACAATACATCACCGGAGCGATGAAAGGCGATCTGCATCTCCGTCCAGTTGTGCTGCTGATCGGTCCTACCGGAGTAGGAAAAACATTGATGGCTTCACATATCGCGGAAAAAACTACCTTGCCTAAAGCAAGTACTGATCTGCAGATGCAATCTGGACAAGGATATATTGATGGGAATATAACGGATGTGTTTCAACTGATACACAGGCAAGCAAAAGAAGAAGCGCCATTTGGCTATGTGGTGTACAATGAGTTAGATAAATTAGCAGTGGATGATAGGCACGGTTGGGGAAGACAATTGCAATCTGAGCTTCTTTCTATCCTAGAAAAAGGGCAGGTACAAATACCGAATGAGGAAAGCAAACTTTATGCGCCTAATAGTAAAAATTGGTTCAGCACTAAAAACTTATTTTTTACTTTTACTGGAGCGTTTGTAGGTCTGGAAGAGATTATTGCCAAACGCCTGGGACAGGAAAAGCACATTGGTTTTGGCGTTCAGCATCAAGCTCCCCTGGCCAATAAATACGAATTATTAAAGCAGGTGACTACTGAGGATTTAATTCAATACGGCTTAATACCTGAATTAGTGGGAAGAATTAGCGTGGTAGGTGTTTTAGAAACTTTAAGCACGACTGATTTGCTTAATATTCTTAAAAAACCAAGCATGTCACCGATCACCGGACATACAACGCAGCTGCAGCAGCGTGGATATACTCTGGAAGTTGATGAACAAGCATTTTATAGCATTGCCCAAGCCTGTCCTAAAGAAACCGGTGCAAGAGCTTTGAAAGCGATGTTGGGAAGAATATTTACGGAAATAGAATACCAGCCAGCTAGCTTTGCGAAGGATAAATCTATTTATGTTACATCAACTCTGGTAGAAGAATTGCTGAATGGAAAATATACTGAGAATAAATAAAGAGAAGTTTGCATAATTCATCTTTTTGTGGTAAACTTCTCTAAGAGACTTTGCAATAGCCGTGATTTTGGTATTTTCAAATAATTAATTTGCCAAAATCCCTATTTTGCAAAGTTCTCTAAAGTCAGGATAGCACCTCCAAAGCCAGAAAGTTTATAAATAATTTACTGTTGATACGCTTACAACTAGAAAAGGTGATTCATAATGCCAATCGTGAAAATAAATGTCCATAAAGTGAATGCAGAGCGCAGCCTTAAAGCAAAAGGCGGCCAGATTAAGATTAACAATAATGTTTCCATCAAGGATGTCGAAGATCTAGATTTCTCGGTAGAAGGAAAGAAAGGGCTTAAGTTTACCTTTGATTTTGCCTGCCATTACGAACCAGATTTAGGAAAGATTGATGTAGAAGGTCAGGTCTTGTTCGTTGATGATACTGCAGTGGTAGAGGAAGTGAAAACATTGTGGAAGAAGAGCAAGAAAATACCTATGAATGTGATGGAACAGATTATCAATGCAGCCTTGCATAAAGGAAATATCCAAGCGATTAAGATTAGCGAAGATGTTCAACTGCCAAGCCCATTGCCTTTGCCAAAAGTAAAGCCCGGCTCGGTGACTGAGCAAAAATAATTTTTTTAATTTAAATAATTTCAACTAATATTGTTATGTTCAGTTCGCATGGAAGACATATCACGTAGAAAATTATTACAGTTACTAGGTTTGGATGTAGGGTTGGCGCTAAGTTGCGGAGTTTATTCTCCACCTGCTTATCTTAAACCGAAGGCCTTGCTGATAGGGATAGATGGTCTTCGGGCAGATTCTTTACGAGCGATAAAGACACCTTCTATTAATTATTTAATTTCCAAAGGAGCGTACAGTTACGAAGCCCAAGCTGGCGATCATACTTCAAGCGGTCCTGGATGGAGTTCTGTCCTTACCGGCGTAGGAGAAGCTAAACATGGGGTTTTTGATAATACTTTTAATGGATCTCATCTAGACTTATATCCCAGTATATTTACTCATCTAGCAAAAGGAAAGCCTCAAATTAAAGCAGCTTCCATCGTCTCTTGGCAGCCATTAGATGATTATATTATCAAAGATGGCTGGGTGAAGGAATATCTGTCGTATGGACATGAAGAAGACCTTCCTACTGCAAATAGAGCCGCGGCGCTTCTTTCACGCTCGCCGGTAGATTTTCTGTTTGCATATTTCATGGCAGTAGATATGGCTGGACATGAGCATGGGTTTGATCATGCTGTACCTGGATATGCCAAAGCTATTACAACGGTTGACAAATATGTAGGAAAGTTGATGAGGTCTATTACCCGGCGACCCAGTTATGATCAGGAAAATTGGCTGGTGATGTTAATTAGTGATCACGGCGGATTAGGAAAAAGTCATGGCGGTACTTCTCCAGAAGAGAAAACCATTCCTTTAGTCATGTATGGCCAATCTGTAAATCCAGGAAAAATTACTGCTCCGCCTGCTCAGGCTGATGTGGTGCCCACGTTATTACGTCATCTGAATGTTCCGGTTAAAGCAGCCTGGGATTTAGATGGGAAAGTGGTGGGATTGAAGTAGGAATCTTTATAAAAAAGAGCATCATTTAATAGGTATGAATTCAGAAGGAGATTTTGGAATGGAATTATTGGTCACGGAAATTGTAGCTTTATTGAGTGCTGGCACCTGTGTCGTGGGAATAATTGGTTTGATGTATCATTATAGTTCAATTTCTCAAAAAGAAGAAAGTGTCCAATCAGGTTACGTTCTTCCAAGCAAACTAGAAAAAACTGTTGAAGATAAAGATCATGACGGTAAAAATGAAGTATATCTAAATTATGATGGAAAAGAATATCCTTTGAAATCAGATGAGCAGGGAAAACCTGTGATTAAATATTAATTTTTGTGGTAAAATATATAAACAAAAGCTTCTTCTTAATTGTATGGAAATGGTAACTATCCCTAAAAAAGAATATGAGATACTCAAAAAGCAAGCAAACATAGATATTGATTTATTGCAACAGCTTATGGGAAGTCTTGCTGATATTAAAAGCGGCAGAGTTAGAAGAATAAAGTAGTTATTTGCCTCCAGTTATTTTTTCTATCTGTTCTTTAAAGCAGTCTAACAATAACCAAATAGTATTAATCATTTTTTGCTGGTCGTTTTTTGCACTTATAGCTACTAAATAAACTGCTTTCAAATCATCGTAAATCAAATAATAAATGCGGAATTTGTGGTGTTTCTTTTCTCGAAACCATTTAACTCTAAGTGGATCGCCAACATAAGGATTTTCTAGAAGTTGTTCTTCTATTTTTTCTAACCATTCTTTAAACTCTTTAGGGCATGTCTCCAGTTTCTTATCAAATGTAACAGAATGAAACACCTTATAGAACATAAAAATACAGAACATAAACTTGTTTTAAAGTTTCTGCTGTTCTAAAGGCGGTTTCCTGACTTATTTCTCCTAGAGTACCATAAAATATTTAAAACAAGCTTCTCGTGAAGTCTATTTGAGGATGGATATTGTATTAAAGGGTGTGTTAATATCTACTACTATTTACTCATTGATTTAAGCTATGGCCACAGAAATAAAGCTAAAAGTGATGGAAGCGGTACAGGATGATGTCAATAAAGGCATCGTCAAGATAGATTCTGCTTTCATGAAGCAGATAGAAGTCAATCCAGGTGAGGTGGTTGAAATTGTCGGAGAACGTAAAACTGCGGCGATTGTGGATCGAGCTTATCCTGGCGATATAGGTTTAAACATTGTTCGTATGGATGGAAATGTACGAAAAAATGCCCGGACTTCTATCGGTGAACTGGTTACTATTCGCAAGGCTGAAGTCAAGCCAGCAGTAAAAGTCATCATCGCTCCGGTCAATAAAGGAGTGATGATTAAAGCCTCTTCTGAATTATTCAAGCAAGGCCTGTTAGGAAAAGCCTTAGTGAAAGGAGATATAGTCTCTTTAGGTCGTTCTAGGAGAAGAGCGCATCCTTTTCATGAGAATGATGTTAATGATATTTTTACCATGATGGAATCCCATTTCGCCGGCTATGGTTTTGGCGCATTGAAATTCGTAGTAGTAGAGACTAATCCTAAAAAAGATATTGTAGTTGTTACCGCAGAGACAGAAGTTGAATTTAATCCCAAAGCGGTAGAAAATGCGGATGAAGAAAGTATCAGCTTGGAAGTGAATTATGAAGATATCGGCGGCTTAGGGGATGAGATCAAAAAAGTTAGGGAAATGATTGAACTTCCCTTGAAGCATCCGGAAATTTTTCAGAAGTTAGGCATTGAACCGCCCAAAGGAGTTTTATTACATGGCCCGCCGGGAACAGGAAAAACCTTGCTGGCGAAAGCAGTAGCTTCTGAAACGAATTCACATTTCATTTTGATCAATGGGCCAGAGGTTATTTCTAAATTTTATGGTGAGAGTGAAGCGAACTTGCGTAAGAAGTTTGAAGAAGCAGAGCAGAATGCGCCGTCTATTATTTTCTTTGATGAGATCGATGCCATCGCTACCAAAAGAGAAGAAACTAGAGGAGATGTAGAGAAACGTGTTGTCGCTCAACTTTTAGGATTGATGGATGGTTTGAAAAGCCGCGGAAAAGTGATTGTTATCGCGGCTACCAATATGCCTAATATGCTTGATCCTGCTTTACGCAGACCGGGAAGATTTGATCGGGAGATTGAACTCAGAGTTCCAAACAAACGTGGACGACTTGATATTTTGAAAATTCATAGCCGAAACATGCCTCTGGCCAAGAATGTAAATTTGGAAGAACTTGCTAGAGTTACCCACGGTTTTGTAGGCGCAGACTTAAATTCGTTAACAAAAGAAGCAGCCATGATTGTACTGCGAAGAATTCTTCCTGACTTGAAAGTTGAAGGAGTCGAAGAAGGACAGCCTATTCCAAAAGAGATTTTAGAGAAATTGATGGTCACCCAGGAAGATTTCCTTGAGGCCTTGAAGGATGTCAGGCCCAGCGCCATGCGAGAAGTGTTAATAGAAATTCCTGATGTGAGCTGGGAAGATATCGGCGGTTTAGAAGAAGTGAAAGGAAAATTGCAGGAAGCAGTAGAATGGCCTCTGAAAAAACCAGAAGTGTTTAAGCGTTTAGGTATCAGACCGCCGCGGGGAATTTTATTGTATGGACCACCCGGAACCGGAAAAACATTATTGGCAAAAGCCATTGCTAAGGAAAGTGAAGCTAATTTTATTTTAGTGAATGGGCCAAGCTTACTGAGCAAATGGGTTGGCGAGAGTGAAAAAGCTGTACGTG
>Ga0080064_1000065_pt1 | contig 57993 bp, 54 predicted proteins | sample Subgrocontami54m_FD_69260 | JGI IMG/M metagenome (GOLD analysis project Ga0080064, IMG submission 69260) | Subsurface groundwater microbial communities from S. Glens Falls, New York, USA - GMW46 contaminated, 5.4 m (SPADES assembly) (version 2) ... | reverse complement strand
CGCCGAAGCCGTTAAGACCCGATCCAGCCGACAGATTGATCGTCACCCCACCCGTCGAAGCCGAATAATCAATCGTATCGCTGCCAGCTCCGCCATCGATGAAGTTGTTGCCAGCACCGCCGATGAGGTTGTCGTTGCCACCTTCGCCGCGCAGGGCATCGTCGCCGTTCCTGCCGTTGAGCGTGTTAGCATCGGCGCTGCCCACGAGCAGATCGTTGAACCCAGTCCCTGTCACATGTTCCATTGCGGTAAATATGTCGCTGCCACCGAAGCCGTTTAGCCCCGAGCCCGATGACAGATTAATGGTGACCCCGCCGATGGACTGCAAGTAGTCCAGCGTGTCGCTTCCGGCGCCGCCATCAAGAAAATTGTTGCTGCCGAGAGCTAACATCGTGTCGTTCCCGGAACCGCCGAACAGGGCATTATCTTGATCATTTCCGACGATCAGATCGTCAAAATTGGAGCCGATCACGTTCTCGATGTTGCCGAAGGTGTCGCTGCCACCAAAGCCATTGAGGCCCGAGCCTGACGACAGATTGATTGTCACCGCGCCGATCGACTGCGAGTAGTCCAGTGTGTCGCTGCCACTGCCGCCATCAACAAAATTGTTGCCGCTTTCAGTCCGGAAAGTGTCGGCTCCGGCGCCGCCCGACACCGCGTTATCGTCGAAATTGCCGACCAACAGGTCGTTGAAGTTTGATCCTAAAATATGTTCCATGGCCGTAAATGTATCGGCGCCGCCGAAACCGTTGAGGCCGGAACCCGAAGACAGATTGATGGTCACGCCTCCAGTCGAGGCCGAATAGTCGAGCCAGTCGCTGCCCGTCCCACCGTTAAGGAAATTGTTTCCCCCCATCCCCCGCAGCGTGTCGTTTCCGCTACCGCCATTGAGCACGTTGTTGTCAAGATTACCGACCAGCAGGTCGTTGAACGCCGACCCAAGCACATGCTCGACATTGCCAAATGTGTCCACCGCGCCGAAGCCGTTAAGACCCGATCCAGCCGACAGATTGATCGTCACCCCACCCGTCGAAGCCGAATAATCAATCGTATCGCTGCCAGCTCCGCCATCGACAAGATTATTTCCGCCGCCCGTGCGAAATGTGTCGTTACCGGCACCGCCGGTCAGTGTATTGTCGCCTGCGGTACCAATAATCGTGTCGTCACCTGATCCACCATTCGCATTTTCGAAGTTTGTGATGGCCTCCGAGCCGGAACCCGTACTGGCCGTACTTGCCGCCAGATTCAAAATCCAATTCTCGCTGCTGTACGAATAGTCGACGGTATCCGTCCCCGACCCGCCATCCATGGTATCGATATCGAAACCACCCTGAATCCAGTCGTTGCCGCTCATCCCGTAAATTGTGTCCTGGCCGGCTCCGCCATAGATCGTGTTATCAGCACTGTTCCCAGTGATGGTGTCGCCGCCGGAGCCGCCGATGACATTTTCGATCAATGAATGATCATCGCCGTTAAAAAGCAAAGCATTGGCGATATTGCCTGGAGCAAAGGCCGGCCCACCTGAGAGGGGCCTATTGTTGGCCAGCTGCATCCCGAAGCTTGAGAACGAGCCCGGATTGAGATTGATACTGAGGCTCGTGGAGTAATTGGACAGATCGTAAGTATCGTTGCCGCCGCCATCCCAAATCGTGCGATAGATGATGTTTCCGGTGGGCGCTGTCTGGCCCACACCGTTGACGAACATCTGGCCAGTTGTCGTGCTGAAGGTATAGGTGGTGTTTGTGTTATTAGTGTTGAAATTGGCGCCATACAAAAATTGCAGCGCCGCAATGTCGTCCTGCATATATGTCTGCGGCTGATTAAATCCATCACCCTGGAACTCAACCGGCGCGCCAGGATTGGACCGATAGGTCATCAATGACCAGCTTTGCCCGTCATGCGCCGCAGGAAGGGCCTGCGAACCGAATCGCGGGTTAGGCCCGGTCGGATCGAGATAGAACCGCAAATCGACGTTGGTGTAGTCTTGGTGGCCGTGCTTGAGTCCGAGCGCGTGCCCGAACTCATGCATCATCGTAGCCTGTCCCCAATTGCCAACGGCGGGGGTGAGGTAGAAGGGCTCGCTGGTCGCCCTGCCGAACCAGATATCCCCAGCCTGCGTGAGATTGGCCGGAAACCACGCCTGGGCGCCGCCAAGGCTCGCATCGTTCGTCTGCGAGAACCGGAAGCGCGCATGGGTGCTCGCGGTCTCTGTGACCGCAGTAAAGGTTGCGCCCGTATAGGCTGCTACCAGACCCATCGCATAGATCGCCGCGGTCTGCTGGGCGGCGTTGAAGGTGACGTGGCCGCCCGGATTTGTGGCGAAATCGGTCCCCGACGCGTATCCCGCCCCATAGAAGCTGCCGCTGGTTGGGAAGCTGTAAGTGAAGCTTGTAGAGTTCCACTTCGAGCCGATAAGGTTCGCGTCGATATCCTGGTTGCCGCCGAAAGGATTGCCACCGCCGTTGTAGGTCAGCAGCTGCGCGGTGCCTGGTCCTGCGCCGCCGGTCGGATCATCCGCAAAGCCATCGTCACCCGCGTCGGTGAAGTAAAAGCCCTGATCAACCGGAGCGGAGTAGAATTGGCCGGCGGCGGAGGACGAGCCTCCTCCTCCACTAGACAACGCGATAGCGGCATTCGCTGCGGTAAATTGATTGCTACTTGGCGCGGCTGCAAGCCAGGAGCTAGAAGGCGCAAAATATACCGTATCGGAATCAGAAGAAGAATTGAGTGAGGAATTGTCCTCGGATGAATCGCCGTCACGCGCTATGTTCCAAAACTTACGAGCCACGACCCACCTCCCCCGGTATCAATGAAGCTCAATTTCGCCAAAAAGCTGCATTCCGTCAAGGCGCGCAAGCCGCGTTCAGCAAACCCGCTGTTGAGGCGAGAGGTGCGCGAGATCGAAGCAAACCAGACAGGCCTACATTTGTTTAAGGAAATCGGGTCACGGCGATCGTCACAGTGGCGACAGCTTGCAGGCCAATATCTGCGCCGCCGTCGGCTATCATGAGCAGTTTGGCAGTGTACGTGCCTGGAGCAGCATACGAGTGGCTAATCCAGGGCTGGCTGAGGATGGTGTCGAATGAGGCCTGTGAGCTGCCGTCGCCGAAGTCAACTTTGTACCGTCCGGGGCGGCCACCGATGATGAACTGGACCGCGAGCGGGGCTGTGCCCGTGACAGGCGACGCGGTGAAAACCGATGAGTTTGCGGCCGCAGTCATGGAACCGACGGCGAGCGCGCACGACATTGCGACTGTGGCAAGCATCACCTGCATCGTGAGTGAGCCCGCGTAAGATGGGTGAGCGGAGCGAAACCCATCACCCCTCGCTCCCGTCCATGCTGGCGCTTCCAAGATGTGATGTAAAACAGAAATAGATCAATTCGACCTATTATGTCGGATTGGAGAATACGGGTTCAGTTGGCCCCCAGGCGAGGACCTCATTGAAGCCGGATTGAACGAAGGCGCGGGAAGGGTTGCACGGCTAGGGGTCGGTTCCCACCAAAGAAATCGGCCGGCAGAATGAGTTCCCTCCTGTAGATTTTTGAGAACAGCTCCTTTGCCGCTCGTATGGCGGCAGCTTGGTCGGCAGGACTCAAGCGCTCGCAGTCGCGTCGACGGTATTCCGTATCCGCGGGCGCGATCCCTTCTGTGCCTGATGCCACAAGGACAATTCGCCAGGCGCAGGCCAGGACAGGGTCGGACACTAAGCCTCCGCACCCGACGCGATAGCAGTCCGCAAGCTCCCGCTGCGCCTGTATTTTGCCGCTTAAGGCCCTTTGCTGAAGTGGATTGCTCATGGCCCTTACGACCTCAATCGTTTGCAGAGGGGTAAACCAAGCACCCGCCGCGATAGACCCCGATAAAATAATTATTGTCCAGCGCACAAGTATCCAGCGGCTTGTTCACAGGATATGACGAACGTAGCTTAGGATCGAATAAGGACGAAAAAGGGCGGTACCTGGACCATGGTCGTTTTTAACGAGTGGTTTGGACCACACTCCGGCAAACAATCGCCAAAATTTGCTCATACGAACATAAAATTCGACCTTGTCCTTTAGGGATTTATAGGGCCTTTCCGATAAGGTGGTGGTGCCGGGCGGGTTTGATTCGACGGCTGCCATTGGGTTGGCGCGCTCTACATAGGACACGGAATGACGGCAACAGCATCGGTTCCCAAGTCCAACAATCAAGATATTGATGGACTGCTGTCAGCGATAAAATGGAATGTCAGCAGCCTGACGTTCAGTTTTCCCACCGATCCCTTTTCGTACGCATCGGGCTACGGATCCGGTGAACCAAACAATAATTTTGCGCCGCTAACCGCCACCCAACTGAATTTCGTCAGGTCGGCGCTGCAGCAATATTCGTCCGTTATCAATCTCACTTTAAGCGAAACATCTGGCGGGGCCGGCGAGCTTCGTTTTGCAAAATCCGACGCGCCATCGACGGCATGGGCGTATTATCCTTCGACGGCTGGCGAAGGCGGCGATTCGTGGTACCGAAACTCAGGCGGGACATACGACAATCCGGTTAAAGGCAACTACGCCGCCCATACCTTCCTGCACGAAATCGGTCACGCGCTCGGGTTAAAGCACGGACACGAGACCGATGTTTACGGAGCATTGCCGGCGGCGCATGACTCGCTCGAATACTCGGTGATGACCTACCGTTCCTATATTGGCGGTCCGCTCACTGGCTATACCTATGAAGCCTGGGGCGCTCCGCAGACGCTGATGCAGGACGATATCGCAGCCCTGCAATATCTTTACGGGGCGAATTTCAACACCAACAGTGGCGACACGACTTATAGTTGGAATCCTACCACCGGCGAGGAATTCATTAATGGGGTGGGACAGGGCGCACCCGGTGGCAATCGGATTTTCATGACGCTTTGGGACGGGAACGGAACAGACACGTATGACTTCTCCAATTACACCACGAACCTTTCAATCGATCTGCAGCCAGGTCATTGGACCACCGTGTCGACTGCCCAGCTTGCCAATCTCGGAGCCGGTCATTTCGCCGCCGGCAATATCGCCAACGCTCTCCAGTATGGCAGCGATCCGCGTTCGTTGATCGAGAGTGCGATCGGTGGTTCCGGGAACGATACGATCATAGGTAACCAAGCCAACAATGTACTGCGTGGCATGGGGGGCAATGACATCTTCGTGACCGGCGCCGGCAATAACTTCGTGGACGGTGGAGCCGGCACGGACACGTTGGATTACACAAGCTCTCCGGGTGCTGTGACGATCAACCTTAGTTCGGGCAGTGGTCTCAATGGTTACGGCGGCACCGAGAACTTTGGATTGGTCGAGAACGTCACCGGCTCCGCTTTGGGCGATTACATCGTGGGTGACGCTCTGAGCAATGTACTGCGAGGACTTGGCGGAGATGACACGTTGAATGGCGGCGGCGGCGATAATCATCTCAATGGCGGCGTCGGCACCGATACGCTCGATTTTACGGCTGCTCCGAATGGGGTAACGATGAATCTCGATGCTGGTAGCGGCCTCAACGGTTACGGAGGGGTTGATACGTTTGGCTTCTTTGAGAACTTGACAGGTTCGGCATTTAACGACGCCCTATACGGCAACGCAGGCGACAACACTTTGCGCAGCCATGGCGGTGACGATTGGTTGGTGACAGGGGCCGGAAATAATTTTGCAGACGGCGGTGTTGGCTCTGACACGCTCGACTATTCGGCGTCGCCAAGTGGTGTAACGATCAATCTGAACGCGGGTAGTGGCCTGAACGGCTATGGCGGCGCAGATAATTTTGGCTTTGTAGAGAATATCGTCGGTTCCTCACTTAGTGACTTCTTTATGGGAGGCTCGGGCGATAACATCCTAAGAGGAGGCAATGGAGACGATACATTGATCGGCCTCGGTGGAAACAACATTCTGGATGGCGGCCTTGGCATCGATACGCTCGACTATTCGGCAGCACCGAGCGCCGTGACAATTAATCTCGGCTCTGGCAGCGGCCTCAATGGCTCAGGCGGTGCCGATACCTTCGGTTACGTGGAGAACGTCATTGGTTCGGTCTTTGCAGACTTGATAGCCGTGGGTTCAGGCGTCAATGTCCTGACGGGCGGAGCTGAGAACGACATTTTCCAGTGCGCGCTCGGCCTGTCTGACGGCGATATCGTCACCGACTTTAATGGGAACGGTGCCGGAGCGGGTGATATTCTTCGATTCACCGGGTATGGAACTGTTGGTGCGACTTTTGTTCAGATCGACGCCATGCAGTGGCAGATCAATTCAGCGGACGGCCTTGTCCACGAAATCATCACCTTCTCAAATGCAGCATCCATTTACTCCACGGACTACATTTTCGTGTGAGGCGTGCCTCAGTAACTTACCCAAGGATGTTGGTAAATCTAACGACCAGAAATGCGGGCCAAGCTAGACCCCACAGAAGCGCCTTAAGGACGACTCCAACGCATGAGCCAAACGTGGTGCACTGGTCCCAGGTTTCGTACAGCCGAAGTGCGGGTATGATCACTAACGCCGCAAATAAATAGAGATTCGCATTATCCGTGAGGAACTTTTCAATCTCCTGAAAAACAAGATTTATTGATCCTATCAGATTCTTCGCGGCGCTCATTGTTACCGAAACAAGGAAGTTGATAACATCAACTATTCCTCCATATACGATCTTGATAGGTTCAAACACTAATAATCCTAACAAGGTCGAAAGTAGATTTTTAAGCCCGTTGAGCAGCTGGAAAACCAAGTCGTTGAAGATCTGAAAGGTTCCTTGCGGCCCATGAGCTGCGGCCCAATACAACGGCCAGCCGAGAGCACAAACGATGCATTTGATGATGGCCGTTATGCGGAATAATTCCTTTCGATACGCGTAATGGCTAACGAGGTACGCGAAGGTAACGAAGCCAAAAAACGCATAAACTGCAAAGGGATAGATCACTAAATTACCCCCGAATTTGGGACCAGAGGCTTGATCAGAGCGAAGTCGTCTCTGTCGGAGCAGACCACGACAAGCAAGCCAAGATGGAAGTATGCACGCCACAAATTCGCTGTGCAACCTTAGCTTACACCAGCCGTCTCACCATGGGGGTGCATGGCGCTTGAACCCAGTAGAAAAAGCAGCAGGCGTAGCCCCTGGTTACAAATACCCACACGCTGTTTTAGCGCCACTTTTCTCCAGGCACTGGATGACTGCCGCCCCCCGCTTGTACTTGCTCCGCCATTGCCATTGCTTGCTCAATGCAATCGTCGATGTCAATCGCATAGCGATAGCTGCCGTGCCGACCGAGCGAGAACACGCCCGGTGGCATTTCATCGTGATAACGGGCCGCGTGAGCAAGAGCCAATTTTATCGGCAGCGGATAATACTTGCCGTTCATCGACGGGATTTCCATGCCGACGAGTGTCGTGGGCGACTTGTGATGCGTGAATTTCTTATATTCGACCAATCGGGTGAATCTTTCATCGTTGGCATAATATAAGAAATAGACGTGCTCAGGAAACACGTGCTCCGTGGGGAACACGATTTTATGAAAGTCCCGACCGATGTAGGGAAGCTCTCCGTAACAATTATCAAATAGCTGGTCGGGGGAGATCGTGCTGACGATCAAGTCAAAGACAACCTTTTCGCCCTTGATCCAGACCGTGCGCTTCGGAATATTGTAACGTTCGATCTTGGTGCTCAGCAACACCGTGGCGCCGTTCGTGGCGATATCGAAATATTGATTGTATCCGTCGGACGCATAGGGGTAGGCGGAGAGTGCCGTATCCCAGGCCGCGCGAGGGCCGTCCTTGATCGCCACGCCCTTCGGAGACCACGTGAAGGTATCGATCAACTTGTTATCGTCGATCAGCCACATCTTCTTGCTGTATTTGTCGATGAACTTGTGATACAGTTGTTGACCTACTGATCCGATCCAGTAATCCTCCAGGTTCCTCGCATTGGCGATGCCCTGCACGTGGTTGAGCTGATCGTTGATCAGGTCCCGATCGGGCATGCGCTTGATATCGTCCCGATGAATGGGGAACCCGTAGAACGCATTGTCGGGCTCAACGTAAGTCCAGAATTCGTGATCGAGGCAACGGCGCAACGGGCAATGCTTGTCTAAATAGTCGTAGACTTTCTGGTTCTGCGTCAGGAAGTGCCGCGGCCCGAACGTATAGGGGTGCCCCCCGTACCAGGAGGTGCGAACGCCAGCGCCGAGAAACGGAGCGGCCTCAACCAATGTGACGTCCCAGCCCATCAGCAACAATTGGTGCGTCGACGCACAGCCGGCGAAACCTCCGCCGATGACCAGGGCTTTCTTCATGGAATTTGCCTCTTTATCTTTCGAAAGTCGCGCTCGGTTGACAACGGTTGTTCCTACCGTGGCGATGAAATGATGAAAACCAAGGACTTGTCCGCGACTACATCGTAGCTGGCAGCACACGTGTACACTCGTGGACGGCATCGAACCGTAGCTCAATCGCTATTGCTTTAGCATGAGCATTAATCCGTTGCAGATCGGAAGCGTCAGCCGCACATAGCGATCACGCTTTGCTGCGAGATCCATGAACTTTCTGGCCCCCTCACCCTTTTCTGTTTTTGGCGGTGTATTAAGTACATCGCCGTGGAAGAGCACGTCATCCACCATGATAAGGCCACCGGGACGAACGAGTGGTTCGAGGACCTCGAAATAGTGCGCGTAACGTTCTTTGTTGCCGTCGATGAAAGCGAGATCGAAGAGCTCATCGCGCGGCAGCGCGTCGATGAGTTCAAATGCGTCCCCCTGGCTCACCTGAATCTTGTCGGCGAGCCCGTTGGCCTCGAAGTTGCGCCGACAAATGTCGGCGAAATGATCGAATTTCTCGATGGTGACAAGCTTGCCTCCGGCCGGCATCGCCCGCGCCATAGTCATGGCCGATAGCCCGATGAAGGCGCCAATTTCGATAATCCGCCGCGCTCCCATGAGCCGGACAATGAACTCCAAAAACCGCAGCTGTACGGGATTTGACGCCATCTCCTCTATCGTCACTTTATTGGATAATGTCAGCTTGAAGGTCTCTGTAGGCGGCTGCAGCCCGCTGGTCTGTACGATCAGGTTGTATAGCGCTTGGTAGTAATCCTTGCCGCCGTAATACTGATTGTTGAGTGGCTGGTCTGGGAGGAGCTTGTCCCAGAGGGTGCGTGCCGAGTACATGCGTGACATTCCTTCTATTGGCGCCGCGAGGCCGATCCGTTCCCTTGATACCTCGAGGTTGCTCTGACTTCAGGCCCGATCTAAGTCCTTTGATTTGGCAGTTCTCCATCTGCGTAGCAGGAATGGAGACAGCGGACCCAGCATGAAACTGAGCGTGTGCGTGTTGAGGATGCAAAATACGCGAAAAGCGGTTGCGATCCAGCTTCCGAGGCGGCGAGCGATGCCCCGCTCCACGAGGGCCAAAAGGATCAAGGGATCGACGATGCTGGAAAATTGGCGCTCCCAATGTCTAACGAGGTTGGGATCATGTTTGCCTCTGTAGACGCGACAGTTGCGGAGGCCGTAGATCAATTTCAGGTCCTTGATTGCGTGCTTATTGAAAAATCCGTGGAGCAGGAAGACTTGCGGAAAGTGCGCGAGTTCCATGATGTCAAATCTCTTTTCATCCGTCAGGTCAAGCGCTAAACACTCCTGTCCGTCGGCTACCACGTACATTTGCCGCCAGCTCTCGCAACAAAGCTCGGGTAATTGATGGTCGATAAAGCCGTCGAAATCGTCCTTTCGATAGCGGGGCCACGCCATGAAAGTTGGCCCTTGAAAGAAACGGAACTGCAGCTCATCTGGATGCGGCCGATAACAGACATAGGCCTTCCACCAGATGCTTTCCGGCGACTCGATCAGGAACTGATTATTGATCGCGTGCCAGTGGCGGAAAAACAGATCGGCCTGATCCACGCTGTCGAGCGCAAAACTGCCGTCGGGCGAGGCGTCGATGACCCGGCGGAGTTCCCGACGCGCCGCTTCCCTATTCACGCGCGGTCCTGGCCCGATTAAGAGGCGATAGCCGCGGCGCAGACAGTCCACAAACAACGCGAACGAGCCACGGCTATAAATCAGGTCTGGTCCGACAAAAAACAGTGCTGCGTTTTCCCGCGCCGCATCAACGACGACAATGCGCTGGCTTTCCACCATGGGCCCGTAATCGCCGTGCTTGTCGTGACCGGCGATGCGGGCAGCATCGACAATCTCGACTTGAATCCGTTGCCGCACTAGCGCCAATAGCGGCGCTGCCTCAATGACAGGTATGTCCTTGTCCGTGGTGACGATCCGCACGCGGCTAAGTTGGCGAAGGTCCTCCGGTATCTCCAGCACCATCGCCGCAATATTGGCGAGTGTGATTTCTGTCAGCAGGGCGGTGTAGACCGGCCCGTAAACTACGATCACGATGTGAATCCCGTTAGGCATGATGTTTCCAAAAAAAGCGATTGATTGCGCGCTGGCGCTGAGCTTTCAGATGTCTTAATCTCCTGGCAGGACAGTGTTGGTTTCTAAGTTCTGAGAGCTTTTTCCGTGTCCTCGACGAACTGTTGCACGCTATACATCCGCCGGTTCGGAGGACGCGAAAAAAAGACATCATTGACGAGCCGCTCGTTACCGATAAAGTGCAGCTGCCCATCCGGCCGTTCGCGATAGGAGTTATAGAGCGGGTGGCCCGCTTTGATGAACAGCCCGTTGTTGACCGTTAGGACGAGCGTATTTCCCGAGGTTCGCTTCAACTCGGTTAGCAAGTGGGAGGGACCGCCAACCTGCGGCTGCGCGTGGGGCTTATTCTCCAGCGCGAACATCAACATTCCGAAACCCTTCTCCCAAAGCTTGGTGAGCAAGTCCTGGATCGATCCGTGGGCGGGATAGCCCGCGCACTGCATTAGAAACACGCCTTCCGGCTCAAGCACCTCTAGTAGTAGGGACAAATAATCTTCCAGCGCCGTCGGATTGAACTCTAAAAGATTGGCATTAGACATCACGATCTGGAATTTTCTCTCTTGGCCGGGCAGTTCACCAATCCGCCACCACGGATAGTGGCTGCAGAGTTTGCGCCGGTCGAAATGAATATGAGGCGCGATTTCCGTAAAGGGGCTGGGTGCCGCGAAATAATTGAGCACCGAAGTCTCCTCCTGTAGGAATGCCCGCTCCTCAAACTGCGCGCCGAAGCAGTGCACATTAATGAGACTCTGCAGAATATAGAAGCTTTCAGCCGCTTCGATTTGTGTGTAATTCCTAAGAGCGCTATGACGACGCAAGAAGAACGAAAGGTAACCGCATCCAGGTCCAATCTCCAGCACGGAATCAAAGTTTCGATCGATGCCAATCATCTTCTTATAGAGCGTAAAGTTAGAAAGGAGGGTTGAGATTGGCAGGATAGGCCGGCGGTTTGGCAGGTACGTCGCCTGGAACAGTACCACTTCTTTGCAAGCCTCGATGACCAGCGCATATTCCTCGTCTGTCAAGCCGCCCAGTTCGCGCATGTACTTGTCGAACCGAAACTCCTGCATCGTATCCAACAACTGCCCGAGATCGCGATAGCTCGAGATCCGCACCGGAAAGCCGACCCGCTCGAAATGATCTACGTTGTGGGCTGCTGAAATGCGCCACGTTGGCGATTGTGCTTTCGCCAACCGCTCACTGATCCGATAAGTCTCAGCATCCAACATAGGTCAACCTCTGACTTGGCGGTTCAAACCATCAAATTGCGGGTGACGTGGACGGAGGGTGCGAACCGTCTGTACTTGAGTTGCGGCAGACGCTTGGTGCCGACAGCCGGGCGAAGCTAAGATCGTTAGCCTTACGAGGCGCTGGTGGTAGGCTCCAGCGAGTCTCCTGATAATACATGCCCTCACTGTAATAAGAAAGCGCCTCCCGTACTTGTCCCAGATGGCAAAGCGCTTTGGCGTACTCCACAGCAGCGAGCTTTTGGCTTGGATCGCGGTTGAAGCAGGCCAGAAGAATACGGCTGGCGTCTTGATAAAGGCCAGCAGCGGCTAGTAGTCGCCCTTGCTCGGCTGCTGCCAGTGCGCAGACATCAGGCTCATCGGTAGCTGTGGTGCCGAGGCGTTTGCCGTTGGCAGCATGAGCGAAACATTGAAGCGCATCTGCCACGCGGCCTTGGTCCTGCCGCACATATCCCAGTTCAAGCCAGGCGTCGGCCCAGGTTGGATGCTTCTTTGTGAGCTCTACCAGCTGAGATGTGGCGTTATTCGATCTTGCGACAATGTCATGCTCGAACAGGTGTTCTATCAGAGCGAGGGGCTCCGAGCAGAACCGGTCCTCTCCCATCTTTTGTTGAACGTCAGACAGCACGTCCCTGACAGCCTGCAGTGCGCGGAACGATCGAATTTCCTGGAAGATTGCGAGATCCTCATCAGGCAGGCTGGGAAGGGCCTGGACGGGCGAGAGCTTCCAGAATATCACGCGCATCTTACGCCATGCCATAACCACCCCGTCACGCCGCGCAACGTGAATTCCGCGACGCGCAAACTCGATGTGAGCGGATGATCGTCGTACGAAATGAAGCAATGTTTCACCAAACGGTGCGCGCGCCACAATTTTTGCTGCGGTAGCACGAACGCCGTGCTCGCGGCTGTTTCGCACGGCTAGCGATAGAAGGCGAGTCAAGCGACCTATTAGTGGTACATTTCGGGTTTTTCCTGTCAGATCTCGTACCATGCTTACTAAGCGCGGACGTGCGACACGAAAGAAAGTGCGCCAGCGATGTGCCGCAGGAACATGGCGCATCCGATTTTTGAAATGACGGAAAAAATAAACTGGGACGAGCAGAGCAACAAAAGGCTCGAGGAAGGGAGTGTGGAGGAGATAGAATAGAAGTCGCCGTGCTGTCGACTGTTGCGCCCATTTTGTTACAACAAAAGGACTGGGTCGGTCGAAAAAAACCGCCAGTGCTGCAGCAGGTTCCGTTGCATCGGGAGAGTTCGCAACCATAATAGGCGGGTTTCGCCACAGCACCCGATCCACTGGGTAAATGGTGAACGGTCCGACGCTAAAAGGTTCGCCGGCGCTGCTGGCAAATGCCAGCAGCGGCTCTGCCGGCAGTCCCCGCGCCGTGATGAGGGCACCGTCCTCAGCGGACGACTTTTCGACGTTTCTGCTAATTCTACCAAACCGGCGCGAATGCGCCATCTCTTCCTTGCTCGGAAGAACATGGTCAGCAACAAGCTGGATAAATTCTCGCTCTCGTCCTGGCTTCAAAAGGTCAAGCACGAAATGTAGGTGCGACCCGTCCAGTGCTTTATCGGTGGGAACAAGAAGTATTGCACCCCTGCGCAAGGGAAGCCGCCGCCGCAATCGGCCAGCAAATACCGCCGCCGCCAACAGTGAAGCCGCGCGATAAAGTCCACGATGCCGAAGTTCGACGAACAGACGATAGAGTTTTCCGGCACTGATCAACTGCGTGCAGTAGAACTGTCCGGCAGCTACGGCACGCTGCCGCTCCTTCTGCCAAACTGCACCGTTCGCTGTGCACAGGTCGAACGGAAAACTGCTTTCGTATGCATTCGCCTTGGTTGCAAAGCAATCCCACCAACCCGCCATATTCGAGAGGTGGGTCTCATCGAGAGGGCGAGGGCGGTAATAGCCATTTACACGTTTAACGAGGGGCTCCACACTAACTGTGGAGAAGGGCTCGAATACAAGACGATCGAAATGATCCTCAGGGCCGTAATGCCGTAGGTTCGAGAAGCATCGCGGATCAATGCAAAACGGGTGCGACACGATTTCGCGGACGACGAAGCCGTGCTTGGGGACCAAACGGAGATCATATTCAGGATGGGACGGCCGCCGGATGCTATCGTGTCGCATCGCTGCATGAAGGGGGTGGAGGTGCCGACACAAGAGGTCGAATACCTGATCGCGATTAAGCTCGACGTTCATATTGGGATCTGAAAAGCGCCCCTCCAATTCCGGCAAAATCGTTTCCAATACAACCTGTGGCCCAAGTGTGAAGATTGCACCAGCACCTTCTGCAAATCTCTGCGCCCAGCGCAGCAGCGTACCCTGTGCATAGATCAGATCCGGGATGACGAAGAACAGAACTTCTCTGTTGCGACGTGCGAGATCGAGGCCGCGTTGCCAAAAGATCCCATGGGAGCCATAATTGGATGTGTCTATTTCAGCCGGACGAAACAACGATACCCGCACATCGACGGCTTCGCACAGGCGTGTGAACGCTGGTGCAGCTCGAAGGATCTTTTCATCGTCAGCTGTTGTATAGACTGTGTAGATAACCTTATGCGCGTGCGATAAATCAAGAACGTTACCTTTGGCCAGCAAAGTTCGCAGCGTGATTCGCACGAACACATCGGCGTACTCACTCCCCCAGACAACCGTCAACAACCGGATTTTCATTATGTTCTCATTGACCGGACATCAGCCTGTAGTGCGCCAAGAAGTATTAGCCATTGCTCCATTGGGCGCCAGATCAGCGCAAAGTACCGTCCGGCATCCGGCAGCAGAGCAAGTGTAGGGCCAAAGATTCGTCAGGTTGTTCTGGTTCCTAAGTAGGCACCCAGGGTCCCCAAGAACCTGCTGCTCTGCACTTAACGTAGTTGTCGAATTGGCGCAACGAGGAACTTCTCCGCTGCCAAAATATCCGATTTCAATCAGGCATTGAGTGGAATATCATATTGAATTCTCATCTGAGGTCCAGCATCGACGCAGGAGCTCCGCAATGTTATGAGTCAGGTTCGTCGTTATTAGGTCGGCAGCGTGACCGTTTCGAAAGTAGGGTTTTGATTGCTGCCAGGAAACGTTTTCTCGATTTCACAGCCAATCGTACATGTTCGTCGATCCTTATTAGCAGGACGGGAACGTTCTGCTCTAGAAAATATTCATCAGCTGCCCTATGAGCCCCTGCGTATGCACCATAATCGTCGAGAATAAGAATCCCTCCAACTGCTAATCGCGGATAGAGATGGATAAGCTCATGTTTGGTTGAGCGATAGAAATCAGTATCGAGCCGTAAGAGGCAAATTCTTTCAGGTCGCCGGTTAGGCAGTGTGTCCTCGACACGGCCATGGACATATTCGAGTTTCTGTTCCGGATAACCTGTGCGCGAAACGAAATTCTGGACGTCCTCCAGCGGAGAATAAGCCCAATCCGATCCCCCGCTGCCGTCGTCCCGCCGACGGCGTTCCCATGTTTTGATGCTCCAGTCTTCTTCTTCACTTTGTTTGTAGAAACAATCGATCGGTTCTGGTTTTGGCATCCCAGCAAAAGTGTCATAAAGCCAGATGCCGCGGTCGTTCACTCCTAGGTGCTGGAGGGTCCTGATGATGCATACGATTGAGGCGCCCCTATAAACACCGCATTCGACGAAATCACCCGGAATGTCATGTGCGACGATATGACGAACGGCTCGAGAAAGTTGCGCAAGAGATTCTACCGTTTGAGCACTATCAATTGAAACCTCCAGACAAATCCGCCGTTCGAGTTTGTCGAGGTCATGAAATCGGTCTGGACGGTTAGGAGTAAACACCTCAAGATCGATCGTCTCGGCCAATCTGTCTACTTCAGCCCAATTGCCATCATCTATGAGGGCACGGCAATATTCTCCGACAGCAAGGAAATTATTGGGATCGATTTCGTAAACCAAGCGAAAAAGGTTGATGGCTTTGTCATAGTCGTTGTGACGAGAAAATTGTCCAGCGACTGTGCGTAACGCAAGTATGCGCTCTACAGTCGAGGTTTGTTGACCGTTAGTTCTGGAATCAGCATCGCCGACAATCAAGGAAAGCTCGCTCCATTCATCGGCATCGGCGAGCGCCCGGATGTATTCAACAAACAGGATTGTATCATGTGGCTGTCGTTCGTGAAGGATGCGAAATAGATTTACGGCCGTAGCATGATCTCCTTCGTGCTGAAAGTGCGCAGCTGTACTCAGAATGGCCTTGTCGGTGTTTCTAAGACTGGCCAGCCTGGACACCTCATCCCAATGGCCAGCGCTGGCCAACGCCCGAACGTATTCTGCAACATAGAGTACATTGCTTGGCTCTCGGTCGTATGCGATCCGGAAGAGCGGCAGAGATCTATCGTGAGCACCGATCCGCCCGTAATGTCCTCCAACCTCGCGCAACACATCGGTAGGGACACTGGGTTCTTTGGAAAGCCATTCGGACTCATTCTCGGCGGATTCGAGCAAGGCACGGACATACTCGGCGTGATACGTCGTATTATCCGGCTCGCTTGCGTGGGCGATCTGAAAGAGTCGTACCGCGTTTCTAAGGTTACCTTCGCGCTGGTAGCGGCCAGCGAGGTCTCGCAATACATATGTGTTAGGTGCATATGTGCTAGAATGGCCTAAAAGTTGTAAGGCGCTCTCCCACTCGCCAGCATCGATCAATTTACGAATGCGCTTCATGACTGCATGCGTCATTCCACTATCGTGACCCATGATGCGGCCTTTCATCGCAATAATGATATGGGTTTTCCCCGTCCGACGGCAAGCGCGACGCTTGCCGGCCGCCGAGATCGGCCGTGGCGAGAGAGTTCGATAATTAGCAGGAAAATCGGAGCGAAGGTAGAAAAGCAAAGAGGACAGGAACTTGACTTTGCGACTTGGAGACCGCAGAGCTCGGCGGAGCACTTGATTCCAACCGGATCCCAGGACTTTTCCGTTGCCCCAGGGTGAAGGGAGGCCAACCGCTGCCGAACTGTCAACTGCTGGAAGAGGGCCCCAGTGTTTGATAGAGTTCCCAGTATCTTTGGGACATTACTTCGATAGAAAACGTCTTGAGAAGCTCATCCCTTACGCGCGTGCTACGATGTGCAAGCCCCCCCCAACGATAACGTTCACGCACCCTTAGGAGAGCTGCGGTCATGTCAGCCGGTGAATCGACCGGAATTAAGTCCATTGGATCGAGGACAAACGATGCGACGTCGCCAACATTGGTGGCTACAAGGGGCAATCCAGATGCAGCGGCTTCAATGGCAACTAGCGGCAAGGCTTCGCCAAACGACGAGCCAATGACTAATGCGTCGAGCCCCGATAATAGGGTGCTCACATCGCGCTGCTCGCCAACGAGCAGTACGCGATTCTGTATTTCGAATTCACGCAACCACGACTGCAACTGAATATTGTCGGGTGTGCATCCATTACCGGCAAGGATCAACCTAGCGGATACCTCCCTAGCAACCCGAGTGAATGCATCAATGACGAGCCGATGGTTTTTCTGCGCCTCGAAGCGTGCAATACACCCGATCAGAAATTCATCGTCTCGAATACCTAGTCTCAGGCGCAAACGTATACGGTCACCGGCGTCGTATCGAAACGCTTCAAGATCGATGCCATTTTCAATTACGATGCCGCGGCTTGGCTGATATCCAAGTTGTTCATGCACGTTTCGAGCGCTGGCCGAGCAATAAACAATCCGAGCCGGAATGCGATTCGAGAGGGCGGCACACAGTCGATTGATCAGGCGCGTGGTGCGCTTTGATTGAGTTGGCGAAAGCGTGGTGTTATGGATCGACCACAAAATGGGAATTCCAAAATCGGCGACAAATATTGAGCTGAAGTTTCCATGATAAAGCCAAGCGTGAATCAAAGAAGGCTTCAGCCGTTTGACGGACTCGCGAAGATGATATAGGGCTCGCGGCGAAAAGAATCGGCGAGATATTCTGAGGCTATCGAAATTCGCGCATGGGATCGGGAAGAAAGGTTCCTCGGGCAATAGTGAGAGGACATGATGATCGATCAAATGTTCCTGCTGGCGAAGCAGATTCGATAGTACTCTTTCCGCTCCGCCCTGGCCTACCGTCGGCGTAATATGAAGAATGGCCGATTTCAAGCCTGCAGACCTCCCGACCCGACGCTCCCGGAGCCACTGTTAGCATGCATGACTATCGATTGCACCAAGGCACATTGCCGCTTGCGGAGGTAGCAACTCCGAGAAACGGGGTATGGGAAGCAGCTGGACAGGGCCACAACGCTTGATTTTCGTCGTCTTTCTGGACAATAGATGTGTGACCGTATAGCGGATTCCCAATGCCGTCACTTCCAATCAAGATCATCCAAGGTCTTCGTACACAAGGGCCCATCTATCTCTTTCGGGGCCCATACAATGAACTCGTCCATCCTAGACTTTCCATCACACGGAATCTGCGCAAAGTGTTTGTGAAGGTCGCGGACACGTTTACCTCGTCATCGTCTGACCTCAACACGTGGTCCGCCCAAGGCATGCAGTTCTTCTATGACCTTGGAAGTTCACCCGTCACGTTCGACTTCGCCAGCTATCTCGCTGCGGCCGAAGTCGAGCGACGTCTCAGGAAGCTGGAAGCTATTGATGTCGTCTTTGTGCTCGGGTCGCATCACGGAGTCCGCAAGGAGCTTCCGGACTACGAAGCAGCCTTGGATGTTGAGACACGGCTTGCGAGATTGCGTAACATTCTTGTTCCGATGTTGAGTTTCCTTCCGACCGTGCGAAGTTATGCCGTCTGCGGTAACCGCGAACAAGCTGGTATGCTCATCACACCTCAGCCGAGACAGCTCTACCCTAGCGACTACCGTGTTTTTCTGCCGCGCCAGCCGTCCAAATACGTCATCCACGAGCACGCTCGCGCGGGCGTTCAGATCTGGCCCATGTTGCGAGCCACCGAGTCCGGGCGTCGCTTCGTCCGGGAGTTTTTTGCTCGCACTGCTGCGGGGCGTCATCCGGTCGTGATCACTGTTCGCCAACAAGATTATTCACCCGTACGTAACAGCCGTATCAGTGACTGGATCGCATTTGCGGACGGTCTTGATCGTGCCAAGTACATTCCTGTCTTTGTTCGAGACACTGAGACGATGATGCGACCAGCGCCCACTGATTTTGGCGATCACATCATGTGTGACGCAGCGAGTTGGAGTCTGGAGGTTCGCATGGCCCTCTATGAGGCGGCGTGGCTCAACATGGCTCTGATGCACGGTCCGCTCGAATTGTGCTGGTATAATGAGAACGCGCGGTATGTGTTGTTTTTGGCCAAAGACACCGCCAACGTGACTTCAGAAACGACGTTAATAGAGAATGGTCACAAGATTGGCCGTGACCTCGACTTCGCCACTCCCTATCAGCGCATCATTTGGCAGCCGGACAAACTGTCGGCCATTCGTGAGGGATTCGCCGAAATGGAAAAAATATTGCCGAATTGACGCATTTTCGGCAGATATCTAGCCGATCTCTAGTCGAGCGACGTGTTTCCGGATGCATAGCGCTCGTTTGCCACTTTGTCCTATTGGTGCGCGAAGAAAGGCCTTTTGTCGAATGACAGTCTCATCCGTTCCATCCTCCCGCCTTAGACCGCTTTCGATGAGCGCAGCTGAAGACATCATTCAGGGACTGCGCAAGTGGGATCTATGGGGTCGTTTGGGCTGGCTCGAGATCAAGCGACGCTACCGCAGGACCATCATTGGCCCGTTCTGGACATCGTTGAGCCTGTTGATTTTCGTCGTCGTACTTGGAAGCGTTGGGTCGGGCCTGTTGAGCAAGGAGATTGCTGAATATCTCCCATTTCTGGTTGCTGGCATGGTGGTTTGGGTTCTGCTTTCCACCATTTTGATTGAGTCTTGCTCTGTGCTTATCGGCGGAGCAGGTTTGCTACGGCAGAAAAGATTTGAATATTCGACTCTGGCCTATGCTCTGGTGTGGCGAAACCTGATCGTCTTTTGCCACAATATGATTGTTTACTTCGTCATTTTCGGCTTCTATGCGCCGCAACTGTTTAGTCTGAAAAACTTTCTGGCGATCCCCGGCCTGTTCCTCTTACTCCTGAATGGAATATGGCTGGCTATTTTGCTCGGTCTAGTAACTTTGCGGTTCCGTGACGTGCAGCAACTGGTGCAGAGCATCGTTCAAATTTCCATGTTTGTGACGCCGATATTCTGGCCACCAGAAACTATGTCCGGCGTCAGACGTATTATCTTTGTGGGACTCAATCCACTATATCATCTGGTATCGATCGTGCGGGATCCGCTACTAGGCAAAGACCCGCGGCTGAATTCATACATCGCGGTGCTTATAGTCACTCTACTGGGATGGACGCTTACTTATGTATGCTTTCAAAAATTCCGTAAGCGTATTCCATATTGGCTTTGAGGTCGATTCATGACGTCTCTCATTCTAGAAAACGTCAGTGTTGATTTCCCCATATACGGGGCGCAGCGCAGTTTTCGCAAAGTCTTGTTCGAGCGGGCAACTGGCGGGCTGGTGCAACGCGAAGGCCGCAACCGCGATCGCATCGTCGTGAAGGCGCTGACGAATATTTCTTTCGCTCTCCATGATGGGGATCGTCTTGGCTTGATCGGACACAACGGTGCCGGAAAGTCGACTCTCCTCAAGGTGATTGCCGGAGTTTATCAGCCGGTGCGCGGGCGTGTATTGGTTGATGGCACGATTACACCGTTGTTTGATGCATTGCCCGGGCTTGACGGCGAGGATACGGGCTACGAAAATATCCTCACTGCGGGCCTTCTGTTCGGATTGACACGGGAGCACATCGAAAGCTTGATTCCCAATATCGAACAATGCAGCGAACTTGGCGAATATCTGGGACTTCCGGTTCGCACGTACTCGGCCGGTATGACTATGCGACTAGGCTTCGCATTTGCGACCGCGATGGACCCCGGCATTCTGTTGGTCGACGAAGGCATCGGGGCGGGCGACGCGCGTTTTGCGGAGCGCGCGGTCAAACGCATGGAAGAGTTCATTGGCCGCAGCCAAATTGTTGTTTTCGCAAGTCATTCCAATGAGTTAGTAAAATCGATGTGCAGTAAGGCCGCGTTGATGCACTCCGGCAGGATCGTCTCCATCGGACCAGTGGAGGAGGTATTGCTACAGTATGAGGCAATGATCCGCGGCGGAGCGTTGCCGGGGCAGGTGGGTTGAGGTGCGATGCTTGAGAAAGAGATGTCGCCAATCCTCGTGAATGTCGACGACCCGCGGCTGGACTGCACGACGCCGCTGACCCCTGGCAACGCGGTAGCGAGCATTATTCTTGTGGGCACACGTTACCTGCTGCAGCTGCGCGACAACAAGAACGGCATTTTCTTTCCGGGCCATTGGGGATGCTTCGGCGGTGCTTCTAAGCTGGGAGAGACGCCCACGGAAACGCTCACGCGCGAGCTGCAGGAAGAGCTGGGCGTGAACGTTGCAGCGACCCAGCTGCAATACTTTTCACGTTTTGATTTTGACCTTCAATGTTCGGGTCGATCACTCATCTGGCGCTATTTTTACGAGATTGAACTCGGTGAAGAAACCCTCCCGACCCTGCGCCTCGGCGAGGGTAGTGCCATGCAACTGTTTGCGGCAGAGGCGATTTTGAAAGGAGCTGTTCCATTCACACCTTATGACGCGTTCGCCTTGTGGTTACACATTAACAAGGGGCGGCTCAGAGCATAGCAAAGCCTATTCGCCGTCCCGCACATCCTTTGCGTAGCGGTCGATCATTGCCCCGATGTCCATCGGATCGTAGCCCCACCGGCAGATCGCACGTTCCGACGAAAGCATAAACGGTGACTTGGTAGCTGGAGCCTCCTCAATGCGCGCGGAAACGCCGAGCCCGCGCGCGAGGCGCTCGATCGCCTCTCGCACTGGTATTGCGCCGCGGGCGCCCAGTACGAGGGCATCGAAACCGCGCCACGGATGCGTAAGCACATGCTCGATCAGCGCTGCGATATCAGCGATATGCGCTGCATTGTTGAACGGTTTGTCGAGATTGAAGGCGCGAATAACCTGGCCGGCCCGCAGCTTGTCTGACACTTTCGACATCCAATTGCGATGAGCGCCCGGCCCAATGATTCCGGGCAAGCGCAGCGCCAGGCTGGGAAAGTGCTCGGCGCGCTCGGCGAGCAGCAGTTCGCCGAGGTGCTTGGTCGCGCCATAGGCTTCGGGATTAATGATTGGCGTGCTCTCATCCACCACTGGCCCAGCGAGATCGCCGTACAGCGACAGCGACGAGAAGAATACGAAGGCCCGGCTGTTCCATCGCTCGGCAGCGTCTGCGAGGGCGGCGGTGCTTGTGACATTGTCGTGTACAATGCGGGCCACATCGATGCGCGGTGCCGCAGAGGTGGCAGCCACGTGCACGACCGCGTCGAAAGGGCCGGGGAGGTAAGCCGCCTCGGCAAGCTCAATACGAACGGCTTTAATTCCGGCGTTAGCAACCCGCGCGAGAAATGGCGTGTTGCTGCGATAGGTGCCGACTACCTCGTGACCGGTACGGGCAAGCCTGCGCGCCACGAAGGACCCAGAGAAGCCAGACACGCCGGTAACTAGGATTCTCACCGGCGTAGCCCTCGGCCTCAGGCAACCGCGGCCAGAATGCGATCCGACGACAGCCCATGAGCGCCGAGGAGATCCTCGTAGCTGCCGTAGTTGTGGATGAAGGCATCCTGCAGCGTGAATGTATCGAGCCGGCAAGTCGCCTTGATGTCCCACGCAATCTGCTTGGTTTGCGGCGCCAAGCCACCCTGCGGCGCATGCTCCTCGATGACGACTACCTGCTTATGGTGCTTCAGCGCCTCGATGATGCCTTCACAATCCAGCGGCTTGACCGTGTGGACCGAGACCAGTGACACCGACCTGCCTTGCTCCTGCAGTCTGTCGGCAATTGCGGCCGCCATCTTCGTAATGACGCCATAAGTGAGGATGCAGACGTCGCTACCCCGGCGCAGGTAGCGCACCTTTCCGAACTGCCAGGGTTCTGCGCCCTTGGTGAGAATCGGTTCGCCGGCTTTGCCGATTCGCAAATAGACCGGGCCATTCTGCTGGCGCGCGCACCAGCGAGTCGCGTCGGCGCACTCGGCCGGATCGCAGGGTGCGATGATCTGCATATTTGGAATGGCACCGGCAATGGCGATATCTTCCTGCGCGTGATGGGTGCCGCCGAGGGTCGAATAGATAACGCCCGCTCCCATGCCCACGATGGTTACCGAAAGGTTTTGATAGCAGAGGTCGTCGCGCACCATCTCGAATGGGCGGTAGAGGGTAAAGGTCGCAATTGTGTAGGCGAACGGCTGACAGCCTTTTAGCGCAAGGCCGGCACAAATGCCGATCATGCTCTGCTCGGCCACCCCGACGTTGATAAAGCGGTCAGGATATTGCGCGCTGAATTTCGCCATGCTCCCAGCCGGCGAGATGTCGGACACAACGATGTAGACGTTGGGGTTCTTGGTAGCTTCCTCGTAAAGCGCCTCGGAAAAAGCATTCCTCACGATTGGTCCTCCAGCTCTTGAATGGCCTTGGCGTACTCCTCCTTATTCGGGGACCGGTAGTGCCAGATCGGTACATTCTCCATGTAGCTGACGCCCTTGCCTTTGGTGGTGCGTGCCACGGCCATAAACGGTTTGGTCCCGTTGCGATGGATGACTGCTTCGTAGATGGACTGGGAATTGTGGCCGTCTACCTCCACGCATTCCCAGCCGAACGCCTGGATTTTATCGACCACCGGATAGAAGCTTGGATGGGTCTCCGACGTGCGGCCGAGGCTTTGGAAGTCGTTGTTGTCGATAAACGCGACAATGTTGTTAAGCTTGAAGGAGGATGCCATGAGGATCGCCTCCCAGGTCGAACCTTCCTGTAACTCGCCGTCGCTCAGCACCGTGTAGATGATACCGTTGGTCTTGTGCGCGCGTTCAGCCAGGGCCATGCCGACGACCATGGAAAGACCGTGTCCGAGCGCTCCGGTCGAAGCCTCGATCCCGGGATTGCCGTAATCGGGATGCGTGCCCAGACGTCCCTCCGGCGTGCAATAGCCATCCAGGTCGGCTTTACTCATGATCCCGAGGTCCTCGAGGATTACATACTGAATCATGCAGCCGTGCCCCTTAGACATCAGGAACGTGTCGGGCGACTTGCCGCCCGCGGTCCCTGGCCGCATGAACTCATTGTAGATGCAGTCCACGATCTCGGCGCACGAAAACGCGCCGCCGATATGCAGGGCAGTCACGTTCTGTGACATGTCGAGAATGCGCCGCCGGTAACCTTTGCAGCGCGCTCGTGCGGCCGCCGGCTCGAACGTATTTTTGCGCGCGGTTTGGGCCCGTGCCATTCCCGTCCTCATTCGATGATGGTCCAATAATAATCGCCGGTGTAGCCAGCCTCCTTGAAGAGCTTGATCCAGCCCTCAGGATAGTCATGTAACTTCGCGGTGAGCACCCATTCTTCAAACACCGCCTTTTGCTCGGATGTGCGGTAGGAATCGACTTGCACGAAGGCGCGACCGTTCGAGACCCGCTGCAGCTCTTTGAGTGAGCGGATGCAATCGTTGCGATCGAAATTGTGAATGGTATTGAGTGAAACTGCGGCCTTGAAGCTGCTGTCCGGAAAAGGGAGGTCGGTGCCTGTGCCGAGATGAAGCCGACCGATCACCTCGGGTTCGCATTTCATAAGCGCATAATGCGAGATATCGAGGCCGAACGCCTCAAGCCCCGGGCATGTTTTCATAAAATCCTTGACCAGAAAGCCCTTCGCGCATCCGACGTCGAGCACGCGATCGCCCGGCTTGAGGTCGAAATGCTTGATCATGTCCTCGGCGATGGGGATCCATCGGCCATCATAGCGATAACCACCATAACCGTATTCGCGAGGACCGTCGAAATAAAGCTCGCCATATTCGCGGGAAATGCGGATATGCTCCTCGGTCTTGGCCGTAGCACGTGCGCTCACATTGCGTTTGCCGCGAGGCAATTTCGCAAGAAGGTTGATCTGTGCCATGAGAACTCTTGTAACAACCTGGAAGGAACATTGACTCTGTATTTAGCGGAAGTCCGGGGCCGGTGGCAAGGGAAAGAAGGTCCGTCGCCTTGGCCGTTAGGCCTATGAAAAACAAGGCTGTTTGGCGTTTGCCAGTTCGCGATGGACGCGCGCCAGCCCGGCGGCCAATGGCTCGAAGTGGAAATCCGGGAACGCCTTGTGGCACTGCGTGATGTCAAAGAATCGGTGCAGCAGATGTGGGCGCGGTCCGGACCGCGGCACAGCCTTGACCTCGGCGCGCGGGTTGAATTGTGCGGCGACGATGTGGGCAATGTCGTGAAACGAGGTTGCCACACCGGTCGCTGCGTTGAGCGCGCCTGAACTGCGCTGCTGTAGAATGCGGACGGCGAGGCGGGCCACGTCCTCCACCGCCACATGGTCTCGCTTCTCCTCACCCTCGCCAAAAAGCGTAATCGGCTCGCCCTTGGCTCCTTGCCGTCTGAAGCGGTTGGGGCCGTAGCCGGAATGTGGATCCCCGGCGCCGTAGATGAGAGTAGGACGAAGACACGCGAAGGGACCCCGATAGTCAGTTCGGAATATCAGCTCGCGAGCGGCATGCATCATGCCATGGGTGGTCGAGGGTGCGACCGGAGAGCACTCGGTGACCGGATTGGCTCCGTCCGCATAGACCGCGTCGGAGCTGATGTAGAGCAGATGGGCTGGCGGCACGGCCGCGAAGGCGACGCAGGCAGTCTCCGCCATGCGCAGATTGGCCATCAGCTGCGCGGTGTTCTTCGCTGGCGCGATAGCTGATACGAAAACTACCGAATCTGTGGGAGTGAGGTGTGCTTTGAGTTTCTCGGAACCATGGGAGCCGAGCAGATCAGCTTCCTTGCGCGTCAGTGCCAAGGTCGGCGTGCCGGCGGCGCTGAGTTCCTTGAGGATGGCCGAGCCGACAAAGCCGCCCGCACCAATGATGATGGCGCGCTGGATCGGAGTTAGCGTCGTATTGTGGTGTGTGAGCATGACGACAGCGGCCTCACTCGGCACGGATTGGGGTAGGGGACTGGGGACAGTTACGGTTAATGGGCGCGGCAGGTAGCGGAGTTATTGCGGCTCGCGTATCTGCCGTCGGCAGCTGCAACATCCGGGATGACAACCAGCGGCCGAATGCAATGCTAGGCACCTCGAGCCCCCGTTGGGCGAGGGCGGCGATTCCGATAGGGGGCATGATGGAAACGATAGAGGTTACGGTCATGATCGTCAGTGCTTCGGCATTGCTCGACGTTGAAGTTGCCCATGTGCCTCAGAATAGGAAGAGATAGTGAAATGCATAAAACCTATAGGAAATCGTCCCGAGAAACATCATGAATTTATGATCCAAAGGACCTAGCCGGGGCCTAGTCCGGTGGGCGAGCACTGTGGCGATGATGTGCGTTGATCGGGGCATTCAGCGCGAATTTGATCTTCAGCGCCGAGGGAAGAGATATCAGGTGCGACATTTGCTGTCATTCGAGCTGGCCTTCCTGAACGGCGTTGACAGCGTTCAGAGCTATGAGATGAAAACCTCACGCGACCCCGATGAGACGATGGTCGAGTCCGGCGATCCGCGCTGTCACAGGGTTGAGCACCCGGTATGGATCAAGCACTAGTCGACCGCGCATCGCGCGAGCCAAATCCCGGCAGGAAAGACCGCGAAATTCGGGCCACGGGGTCATGATGGCCAGCGCGTCAACACCTTGGGCAGCCTCAATCGCCGACTCGGCGCGGGTGACAGCGGGATGTTGCGCGACAGGCGCCGCCACCACCGGGTCGAACACGCGGATCGGCCAGGGGCCGAGATTCCGGATCAGCGCAAGCGACGGAGAGTTCTTCACCGAGTGCGTATTTTCCTTGTACGCAAGACCGAGAATACCGACGGTCGCTTGAGGGGACTTTGCCAGCAGCGCCGCATGCAACGTCCGTAACACCCAGTCCTTGCGGTACTGGCTGTTGGCGACAAAGGCCTTGATCAACGCGGCGTCGGTCCCGAATTCTTCGGAGAACCGAATGACGGTGGCTAGATCGCGCTCCAGGTTTCCGCCGGCGAGGCCGAGGCCCGGCGCCAGATAGGAATGGGCCCCGATCCGCCCGTCGAGCTTGAGCGCAGGCGCTATCTCCGACCAATCGGCGCCGATCTGCTCGCATAGCTCGGCCAGCGTGTTGGCGACACTGATCGAGGCCACGAGACAGCAATTGATCGAGATCTTGGTTAGTTCCGCGCTTTCGAATCGCATAGGCAGGACCGGGCAACCGAACGCCTTCAGAAAGGTCTCTAGGGCGGGCGGCAACGGCTTTGCCGGGTCCGGACAGCCCACAATAAAGCGCTCGGGTTTGACGGCACGTTCGACCGCGCGGCCGAACACCAGAGTTTCGACCTGGCAATAGAGTAGGCGTCCGGCCCGCTGACGGCCCCTTGTATAGCCGGGCGGAACCTGACTCAGCACGACCACGACGGCGTCAGGCTTGGCATGGGTCAAAACGGTTTCCAACAGTCGGTCAAGGCCGGCAAGATCGCTGCGGCCGTTGTCATCGGTTGGCACATCCGGTGCGACATAGATCAGGTCACACTTCGCGACACTGGCCGTGTCGGGGCTGAACGTGACTCGATCGCGATGCGCCGCCAGCAGATCGTCAAGCTCAGGCTCAGTCACCGGAAGCTGACCGGAGGTAAGCCGCGAGATCAGCGCTCGGTCGGGATCAAAGCCGAGGGTGGTGAACCCCTTGCTGGCCGCCGCGATGGCTGAGCAAAGCCCGAGATGTGTCATGCCGGCATAGGCGATGGTCGTCATGTTCAAACTGCTCGGGTAACTTCGGCTGACAGCCGGTTGAGGACGCGCAACAGCCAACGGTCATTACTGAGGTCGGCAGCAATGCGGTTGGAAACAAGCCGTTTGAAGTGAGCGTATTCCACCGCCCAGGTGGGATCATCTTGAACGAGCGTCATCGCCTCTTCCAGTGGGCGTCCGCTCGGCAACACGCGCATGCGCTGGGTGAAGGTCGTGGGGCCCCACTTGCAGAGGGACTCGATATGAGCAGTACCATTCTCCGCTAGAACATCGCAGGTGAAGTGATTACGCCATGACAACAACGTCATCTCGAATTCAAGCTTCGGCTGTGAGCCTTCCGAGCCGACCACTACATGGTCCGGCGCACGATTCTCAAAACGGTTGACCGAGAGCAGGCAGAAGTTCTCGCCGATGTCGCCGAACCAGAAGCGGGCCGTGTCGAGCAGATGCGAACCGAGGTCGGGGAGAACGCCCGCACCTTGATCGCGCCATGCCGAGTCGCGCACAAGCCGTCCCGTCCCATTCCCGTAAAACATGCGGCAGCGGTAGATACGTCCGAGCGCGCCGGACCGCAGAAGATCGCGCATGCGGACGTAGTGAGGCTCGAACCTGTGATTGTAGGCGGTGTAACAGACTGTTCCATTGGCGCGCGCCAACTCCTCGATCTCCTCGAGATCGGCCTCGCTCTCGGCATGGAGCGGCTTCTCGATAAGTGCGTGCTTGCCGTGGCTGAACAGATGACGAAGGACCGCCATCTTGGGCGCGTCGGGTGTGCAAACGAGCGCAGCGTCGTAGCAATCTAGCGGCACTTCGCTGATCTCGCGCCAATTGACGTGGGACGCGACCGAATCGACCACGCCGACGGCGTCGCTGCCGGCAACACGTAGGCGCTTCTTGCCTTGGACGCCGTATCCGACGATTACAACCCGCATGGTCGATAGTTTCTGCGTGGGTCCGCGCCGTTCAATGGTAGTTCATGTACCGCTCGAAGCGATCGAGCTTGTCGACGACATCCTTCGGGCGGACCGGAACATTGCCCTCGTGCTCACATTCGACTGCGGCTGCGAGCGAACCCAGCACGGACGCAATGACACTGTTCTTGGTCGCAAACAAGGCCAAAGTCGCATAGGCAAGCAGGGCATCGCCTGATCCAACCGCGTCGACCACCCGTTCGGCAAAGGTGTCGAGGGCGAAGAATGCCCGGACATCCTCTTCCTTCGCCGGAATGGACCGGAAAGTCAGAAGGCCACGCTCGCCAAGCTTAAGGATGAGCGTCTTGCAGCCGGCCTGCCGATAGAGTTCGAGCCCGAGCGGTCGAACGCCGAGGTCCTGATCCGCCAGCGCAAAGCGTGCCTCGCGTTCGTTGGGAGTAATGAGGTCGAAGCCGTTGAATTCGAGGATATTGCCCCACCGGCTTGCGACCTGGCTGTCGGCAACCCGAAAAATGTTCTGCGGGATGGCGTTTGTCAGCGACGGGATGGTGTCGCGATTGAACAGGCCGTGCCGGAAATCGCTAAAGACGACGATATCGGCAGGCGTCTGCTGGATTTGCTCCGCGATCGTGTCGATGATGCGTTTAAAAATCGAGCGATTGTCCAGGGTATCAATCTTCAGCAGATTGTAGCCGCCAGCGATGATTGCGTTCTTGTGGGTCGTGGGCCGAGTCTGATCGATGATTGGCAAGCAATTGACGCCGTTCTGCTTCAGATCGGTAAGCACAAACTCAGCCAGCGCATCGTTGCCTAAAACTGTTGAAAATGACACATCCGCGCCTGCCGACTTCAGGTGCTTGGCGACAATCCCGGCTCCGCCGACGAAGTCCGTTCGATTGTCGAAACGCACGCTCATGGTCGGCGTCTTAGTCATCCCGCCGATTAAGACCGTATGCGTATAACTATCCACGATGGTGTCGCCGATCACGTGAACGCGGACACCCTTGAGCTGGTTCAAGGCGTTCCGCAGGCTGTCAAACGACAGCTTCTCGGCCTCGAGCAGCACCATCAGCTTCTCGGTGACGATCGAGGGCGGCTCAGTCTCGATGAAATTGGAGGACGAGTAGACAATGTCGCCGGGCGTGAAGAGGATTTCGCCGCCATAGGCTTCGACAGCTGTCTTTTCCTCGGCCGTACGCGGATGCAGACCTTTACGGCTGTACTCGTAACCTTTGGCGAAATAGTCCGGCTGGATAATTCCAATATTCTCGATCGGCGTCGGATCCTTGTCGATTATAACAAAGTCCACCACCTCGAGCGCGGCGAGATTAAACGCCCTCAGTTCTTGCGGCACGAACGGACGGAAATTCGCCTTAGTGATGTGAGCGTCGGCCGTGAGACTTGCGATCAGAAGATCGCCTTTGCTCTTGGCGTATAGCAAATGGCGCACGTGCCCGGGGTGCACGATGTCGAAGGTCCCGTGGCACATGATGATCTTCTTGTCGCGCGGTCGGCCACCAATCGCAGCGGCGATCTCCACCGCCGTTTTGATCTTATGGCTGACGATCTTTTGGCTTGCTTCGTCCATCATGATTGCAGCCCCTGTGAAGAGAGCGCGCGGAACCAAGCGGCTGTTTCGGTGGCGATGGTATCCGGATCCCAAAGCGGTGCGTCGCGCCAATACTCGATGTTTGCGACAATACTTCTGACTCCCGTCTCGAAGCTGACCTTTTGCGTCCAGTCAAGGTCGCGACGGATTTTGCTGATGTCGGCCCAAGTGCAGTCGGGCTCACCAGGCCGCTTAGGAATATGGACGACGGGACCCCCCAGGAGTTCGACCAGACGGTTCACCGGCTGCGGATTGCCAGCGCCGAGGTTCCAGACCTGGCCAGTCTTCGAAGTTTCGCCGGCCAGCAGGAACGCCTCGGCGACATCGCTTGCGTATAGGAAATCCCGGGTTTGCGTGCCGTCCCCGACGACGGTGAACGGCTTGCCGGCCAGCTTCTGCTTCAGAAACACCCCGAACACCGCACCATAGGCGCCCGAAGTACGGGATCGGGTGCCGTAGGCATTGAAAATCCGGATCGAATTCACCGGAAGCTTGTAGACCGAATGCCAATGAAAGGCCGCCTGCTCACCCTGATACTTGCTCAACGCGTATGGATGTCGCGGATCGATCGGATGGTCTTCACGCGTGGGCGTCTCAGCCAACCCGTAGCAGGACGAAGAAGCAGCATAGACGAACTTCTTTACATTGGCCGCGCGCGCACCTTCGAGCATATGCACTGTGCCCTGCACGTTGACCGACATATATTCCAACGGCCGCTCGATTGATGGCACGATGTCGCCAATGCCGGCAAAATGGAAGACGTAGTCCGCGCCGTCGAAGAGCGGCGCGCCGGGCTGGTGTTCACGAATGTCGGATTGCGCGAAGAGCAGGTCGGGATTGCTGTTGTGGTGAGCAAGGTTGGCTTCCCGCCCCCCGATCAGATTATCGATCACCCGGACTTTGAAGCCGCGGTCAAGCAACAAATCGACCATATGGCTTCCGATGAAACCGGCACCACCCGTGACGATCGCAATCCTACGAGCTGCACTCATTGGCTCCGATCTTCTTCATCGTTCGAACGTTGTAATAGTTGTCGTCATCGAAGCTGTTGGGCAGCAGATGATTGCGGAACGCGCGGGTAAGATCGCGCACCGCATCTTCAATTGAACGTTTCGGCTCGAACCCCAGCACGCGCCTAACTTTGTCGGAATTGACGTGATAGGAGCGCATATCGTTGCTCGGCATGGTGACGATTTTGATATCGCCCTTTTCCGGCATCTCTTCCTCGACCACCATTTTGACCATGTTAGCGATCTCGGCGATGGAATAATTCTGGAAGCCGATATTGAAGATCTCCCCGTGGATCTTCTGATGCGGCGCTATGAGCATGAGAAGATAGGCGTCGACCATGTCATCCACGTGGAGGTTCGGTCGCATTTGGTTGCCGCCGAACACCGTGATTGTGCCCTTGTTGATCGCGTGATTGGTAAGAATATTGACCGACAGATCAAGGCGCGTACGCGGGCTGTAGCCACAAATCGTTGCGGGGCGAATCACTACGGACGTGAAGTCGTCGGATTTGTGCTTCCACAAAACGGGTTCGCACATCCCCTTGAACTTGTTGTACAGCGTGAGCGGCACCAGCGGATGGTCTTCAGTCACGTCTGGAGAATCGCTGACGCCGTAAACCGAGCTCGACGAGGCGTAGACGAACCGTTTGACGCCGGCCTTCTTTGCCGCGATCACAAACGGCTCGAAGCAGTCGAAGTTTACCGTCTCGGAGAGCTTTTCATCGAGCTCGAAACTCGCGTCGTTCGAAATGCAGGCGAGGTGAAGCACCGCGTCCCGCCCCTCAAGAGCCCCCGCAAGTTTGGCGGTGTCGCGGATGTCACCCTGGATCACGCCCAGGTTTGGACTGTTCGGAAGGCGACAGCCGAAGAACAGCTTGTCGTAGACTGTTACGTTGTAGCCCTCGGAGAGCAGTCGTGGTGTAAGCACGTGCCCAACGTAGCCCGCGCCCCCTGTGACGAGCACGTTTTTCAGGCCGGGTTCCATATGCGAACGTAAATCCAAAAGGAGAGTTCCTGGGATGAAGACCGGTGCCCTGCTTACGTTGAGGCAGCAGGCGACGAGTCTATTTTAGGAGATCGCCCGCCTAGCCGCAAGTGGAATGCTGAAGTTCGCGCTCACAGCATCCTTGTAGAACATCGCTACGGTCTCGCGCGAATAGCCATTGAGGTCCTTACCCACCAAAGAGAGTTTCTTGATGACGTCGTTAGTCACTGTAATGATGTGGCAGCCGATCTCATCAGCTTGGAAAATGTTGAAGAGCTCGCGCGGGCTTGCCCACAGTAGCTCGGCGCCGGGCCGATTCTTCAGGAGCTTGAGGGACTGGCTCATATGCGGCACCGGATCCCGGCCGGTATCGGCAACGCGGCCCGCGAACACAGACACAACAGCTGGGGTTTCCACCGCCAGCGCCTCGCCGACCTTGGCGACCTGCTCAAGAGTAAAGATAGCGGTGACGTTCAGCTTGACGCCGGCGTGCGACAGGGCGGCGATCAACGGACCGGCAAAATCGCCCTTCGTGTTGCTGACCGGAATCTTCACATAAACGTTGTCGCCCCAGGACGCGATCTCGCGCGCCTGATCTTCCATGGTCGGAAAATCGTCAGCAAAGACTTCGAAAGAAACCGGCCGATCTGGAACCGCCTTCAGAACATCGAGGGCGAAGGCCTTGTAGTCATTGACTCCCGCTGCCCGCATCAGCGTAGGGTTGGTAGTGAAACCTTTGACCCTAGAATTGGCGGCGGCTTCTTTGATACTCTTGAGGTCTGCGCCATCGGCAAAGATCTTGATCTTCAGATGGTCGATACTTGAAGAATCCATCGCGCGGTCCCTTCTGGTCGGATTTCCAGTTTACAGCATGGGCTGCTATTCTAGCGCCAAGATAATATCTGCGGCTTCGGAGAGCGACCTTACCACCTTATCCGGCTGGTGAGGCCCATCCTGTTGATAGCCATAATCAATAAAGATTGTCAAACATCCGGCGGCCGTTCCCGCGGCGATATCCCGCCATCGGTCGCCGACAACAACACTTCGCGTGAGATCAATTCCGCGCTGTGCGGCGGCCTCTAGAATCATCCCCGGCTTCGGCTTGCGACAAGTGCAATTGTCCGCATCGGTGTGAATGCAGATTTTGATGTCATCGACTGCCAACTGTGATCGGATGATGTCATGCATCGCTTCGAGGGTGGCTCGCGGCGTGCGTCCGGTAGAGATGTCGGGCTGGTTGGTGAAGACTACAATAAGGTAGCCCGCCTCCCTGAGGCGCCGCACAGCGTCGTCGGTTCCGGGCAGCATCCAGAACTCGTCAAGTTTGGTAGGAGCAACCGGATGGCCATCACGCTCAATGTTGGCATTGATCACGCCGTCGCGGTCGAGAAAGACAGCACGGGTCACCATTTGGTCGCGTTCCTTTGCAGCTTGGGATGGGAGACGAGACAATGCCAAACAACCCCTTGGAACGCCTCTGCATGCGGAGTCACGCGCGAATCCTCGACGGTCGGAATTACCACGACAACATCGCCCGCTTTCTTAGTGTACCCGCCGTCCCGACCGACGATGCCTAGAATCTTAAGGCCTCTTGCCTTGCCCTCCTGGATCGCAGCCACGATGTTAGGGCTAACGTTTTTTTCCAGGTTCCCGCCTCCGACAGAAAAAACCAGGATCGCGTCCTTCGCATTGGCCCTGCTGACTTTGAGCCATTCGGAGAATACAGTTTGCCAACCCTCGTCGTTGGTCCGCGCGGTGAGTTCCGAGACGTTGTCGGTCGGTGCGTAAGCCTCAATTCCACACAGCTTTCGGAAATCGTTGACGGCATGTCCACAGTTCCCTGCGCTACCGCCGACACCGATGATAAAAAGCCGTCCGTCGCGCGCCCGCAGGTCGACAAGCTCGTCGCAAAGCGCTTCGATCGTTTCCGGTGCGATACGGCGGGCGGTCTCGACGACTTCGGCAAAAAACGTGGTCACATGATTCATCGCGGGGAACTCCTTGAGTTTGATAGGGCGATTTTCTCGCTTTTATTCCAAGCCTGTCTAGGCATTTATCGGAAAGCGACGTAAATGTGGATTATACTTCACATGAATATTCGGAATAATGGACTCCGCCGGTCGAGCGGCCTTCGCCGTGGCGAATTCAAGAGGGAATAGATAATGTCGGGCCTGACCGTTCTCGGCTTGGTGGCGGCATGTTGTACAACCTTCGCCTTCCTGCCACAGGTCATCAAGACTTGGCGAACGCGGTCAACCAAAGACATCTCGCTCGGTATGTTTCTGGTTCTCGTTACGGGCATTGTGCTCTGGCTGGTTTATGGCCTGTTGCGGCCTGACATGCCGCTCGTAGCAGCTAACGCTGTTACGCTATTGTTCGCCAGCGTCATTCTTTACTTCAAGCTGAGGCACGGGTGACGGCGATAGCGTCGTCGCGGCATGTCGCTTCCTTCCGTCTTGAGTCAAGCTGTGCCTCGCGCTTCCATTCGCGCAGGCCATTATGCTCAGCTCAGTGCGAGTTCTCGGGTCGGGGTTTGAGCCGTTCGATCAGAGGAACGCATATCTTGAGTCCCCGCTGAGACTAGCATATCACACCTTATGGCTGTATAGTAGTATCTTAGCTACCGCACTTATTCCGTTCCAGTCGGCAAATAAATTAGGGGGGTCTTCCATGTGGAAATTCAGGTTCGCTGGCATCGCCATCGCATGCACAATTTTCGCTCAGGTCTCTCCCGCTGGCGCTCAAGCAACTCGGACGTGGCTGTCGGGCGTCGGCGATGACGCCAACCCATGCAGCCGCACGGCGCCTTGCAAAACATTCGCGGGTGCTATTTCAAAGACCGCGGCCGGTGGCGAGATCAACATCGTTGATGCGGGCGCCTTCGGTATCGTCACCATCACGAAATCGATCAGTCTGGTCGCCGAGGGATTCGAAGCTGGTGTTCTGTCGAGCGGGGCGAACGGCATCACGGTTAATGCCGGTCCAACCGACGTCGTAGTCTTACGCGGACTCGATATCAACGGCGCCGGTACGCCTGCCGGACTAAACGGCGTGCGCTTTATCGCTGGGGGCGCCCTGCATATCGAAAAATGCCAGATCAGAAACTTTCAGAGCGGGTCGGCCAGTGGCTTTGGGGTCATGTTTGCCCCCGGCGCCAGCGCCAGCGCTAGCCTTTTCATTACCGACACTGTGATAACGCGCAATGGAATCACCGGCACGGGCGGCGGAATTCAAATTAAGCCGACCGGAGCGGCAAAGGCTTTCTTCGTTTTCAACCGCGTCGAGGTGAACAACAACACCAATGGTGTGGTTTTGGACGGCACCACTACGACAGGTGGGATCTTCGGCACGATGCGGGACAGCGTGGCAGCGACCAACGCTGGCAACGGGGTCTCCACCACGGCAGATGCGTCAGGGAAGTCCGTCATCTTCCTTGAGCGCACGGCCTTGGTTAACAACGGCGGAAATGGGTTGCTGTCGAATGGTTCGGCCAACGCCATCGGCTATATCAGCGGCTCGACGATCACGATGAACAACATTGGGTTGGCGGCCAACAGCGGCGGCTTGATCATCTCGTTTACCAACAACAATCTCGCCGAAAGCTTCAGCGGCGATGGAGCGCCGACAAACAACACCCCATTGAAGTAGTGCGACGTCCGCTCAAAGGAGATGGCGTGGGGTCTTGCAGTTCAATTTGCTGAACAAACTGCGCTAACGTGACGACAGTGTAAAAAAAAGCACAATGGCAATGGGAACGATTGCCGCACCAAACACAAGGAGCCCGAAGATCTCACTTTCCATAGTTGTGTTTCGCGACTATATTAACCGCGTGAACTGCCATCATCCACAACATGCCCTCGGAGGAGCGCCGGTTAACTGTCACCGGACTTACCATCGCCCCGCTCAGGCGGAAGTAAAAATCCTATGATCGCACATTTCTCGTCCGTCACTCCCATTTCACCTGCCGCCGGCCGTAGCTCCTGTAAGATGCAGCCTTTGAATCAGCGGTCAGCTGAATTGAATCTTTTTTATCTACGAAGCCTAGCACTACTTTGGCAGATTTTGAGCGGCGCGGGATTCCCAAATCAGTTTTTCAATGATTCATAGGTGGTCGGCTTTTGGAGGGGCCGACCATGGTTGGCAGGACGTTGGATTGGAAAGAAGAGCTTGGACGTTGGCTCAAGCCGTTTCTGGATCGGTTGGGTCATAAAACGCGGCGGCAAATGTGTCCGCTCTACGTATCGGGACTGATCGGCCCTGGCGATCGCAAAAGCATTCAGCCGATGGCGGAGCGGCTTGCGCTTGGCGAATATGATCAATTGCACCACTTCATTGCCGCCGGGGTCTGGGATGCGGCGCCGGTGGAGACAGAACTGCTTGTTCAAGCGGATAGGCTCGTCGGCGGCAGCGATGCCGTGCTGGTGATCGACGACACCGCGATTCCCAAGAAGGGTACGTATTCGGTGGGTGTCGCTCCGCAGTATGCTTCTGCGCTAGGCAAGACCGCCAATTGCCAGACGCTGGTGTCGCTGACGCTTGCGCGAGGCGAAGTACCGGTCATGCTGGCGTTGCGGCTGTTTCTTCCCGAGAGTTGGACGAGCAAGCGGGCTCGGTTGGAGCGAGCGGGAGTTCCGACCGAATATCGAACGGCACGGACGAAGCCAGAGATGGCCCTGGCGGAGATCGATCGTGTCATCGCGGCTGGTGTGCGCTTTGGCTGCGTGTTGGCGGATGCCGGTTATGGGCTGAGCGCGCCGTTCCGCCAGGGGCTCACAGCTCGCAAACTTGCCTGGGCGGTCGGTATTCCGCGTCACCTTAAGGTGTACCCTGCCGATGTGCAGATGATCTGGCCGGTTGCTGGGCGCGGCCGTCCCCGTAAGCGGCACGTTCCTGACATTCTATCGATGGCAGCCGAAGACATGCTGGCCGACGCCACATGGCAGAACATCAGTTGGCGCACCGGCACGAAGGGAAAGCTCAAGGCTCGTTTCGCCGCCGTCCGTGTGCGTATAGCAGACGGACCACCACAGCGAATCAGGGACAAGGGCCAGCAACATCTGCCAGGGGAGGAGGCCTGGCTCATCGGCGAACACAGGATGTCAGGAGAGAAGAAATACTATCTCGCCAACCTGCCGGCAAAGACAGACCTGCGCACCTTGGCGGCCACCATCAAGGCGCGATGGATTTGCGAGCAGGCTCACCAGCAGCTGAAAGAAGAACTCGGTCTTGATCACTTCGAGGGACGATCCTGGCAAGGCCTTCACCGTCATGCGCTCATGACGATGATCGCGTACGCCTTCCTCCAGCATCGCCGCCTCGCAACAACAAGGCGGGAAAAAAAGAATCAACGGGCCACCGCCCCAGCCGACTTTGCCAGCCGTGCGCCACGCCATCCTCGAACTCATCGCTCGACTACCGCCGCAGAGATGCCCACATTGCCGAAAATGGATTTGCAACGAGCAGCGGCGTGAGTAAATCTGCCAAAGTAGTGCTAGTTGCTAAAATCGGATTTCGACATGCAAGAAGCGGTCGAGTTGTAGCCAATGTAGCACAAGCGGCGACGTTGAAGGTGAAAGTAGACTCGGGAACGATTAATTCGACTTAGAAAAAAGTATTCAAGCGCCTCCTTCATGGTCCGTCGGGAATCCGAGCCCTTGTGGGTCTTAGCAGAGCTGCCGGATTTCCAACCATCCCAAGGGCAGGCATTCTACGTCGACTGGCGGCCGTAGGCCTCGCCGACAAAAATGCGGGAACATCCTACACCGAAGGATGAAACGTTGCAAGGCTACGTCCGCGATGCCGAGAGTCAGGGGCCATGCTGATGGTGAGCAAAAACCTGCCGCTGCTGGCCGAATGATCGACCAACCAACTTCGGAAGAACGGATAACAAGCTGCCTCATCCAAGGCAGCTCAAGGCTGGCGTCGGTTACCTCTAAGGATAAGAAGAGTTTGTGCTACCTGCTTCCACAGTCCCCCTTCATATCGCGGGAGTTTTTCCAATATCGGCGCCCTGAGGTTTGCAAGTCGGAGAAAGCATTGCGCAATTTCCACCTGTCTCGATATATGGGGATCGAGCTTTCGAGCTTCCTCAACACCCTCGGCTTCATTGTTTTTGGTTTCTCCCGAGTTGCTCCGCGATACCAAAGCGGTTGAGTGCAGTGCGCGATAGATCATGTCGAGACCCGAGCCAGAAGGTGGAATTGTTCGGACGAGATCAACTTTTCTGCTGCGCAGAATTTCAGCCTGAATCTGCCACAACCCACTCTCGACCGCCGTGGCTCGCCGAAGCCGCCAGAGAAGAGACGCCAACCGCGTTACGAGCACATATTCGACAGTCGATAGCCTCTTAAAGTCGGCAACGATCGCGTTTTCAAACGCCTTATAGTCCTCTGGATCCTCAAAAACGTCCACAATCGTTTCTGCTGTCAAACCATGTCGGATTGCGTTCCGTCTCGATCGCTGCTTGCCGGAATATGTTCGCGGACCTGTACTCTTCATAGCGTTTCGGCGGTTAGCCTCAATCTGCCTTTCCGATGCCATAAAAGCTCTTCTACAAAGCGCAATTTCTACGATGAGTTAGCCTCGTGAGTGATTCTGCCTTGTCTACTTCTCTCCCATAGAGATTGCGCAATGGGCATCGGATCGATGTTATTCGATTTCCACCAATCCAATTCGTTTCCGACCTGATGAATTTGGCGATGATGGATACGGCAGAGCGGAACTACAAACTCATCGCTCACCTTCAATCCCAGCGCGCGAGGTTGTGCAAAGCGCAGGTGGTGAGCATCGGAATGTTCTCGGCCGCAGACCAGACAGGGTTGCGATGCTACAAATGAAAGGTGCGTTTTATCTCGATGCCGTTTTGGCTCGCCGATCAAAAGGACGCTCTTGTCAATGCCGCCGATAGCCGGCACTTCGCTTCGAGGTTCGGTTATTGGGGATTTCGGAGTAGAGGCAACAACCGGACCCGCATCTTTGTTGTCAATTGATGGTACCTGCGCGTTGTCGATGATGTTAGCTTTCGCTTCAGAGTCGCTCCCGAGGCGCTGACGCGGCGCGATCGGCGGACGCCTATCGGTGGAAGTAGCGCCTCCCCGGGAGCGACCTCCCCCCAGATAGAGTGATAAGCCGAACGGTTTTCCAAAAGTCGCCAGCGCTCGTTTAGTAGCATCGGTTTCTGCGCCCTTGAGCGCAACATCGTGCGCTTCAGCTGGGAATGTTGCGTGGCTCTCGCCGCTACCGTGGCCCTCGCGGACAATGTCTTGGTTGTTGGCATGGACCGTGATTCGAACTTTTGCTGCGTAGAACGCAACAAATGTACCGCGCATGTCTCGCGTGAATACACATCGAGTCTCGATTGTTTCACGATCCCATCCGTCGAAACCGAAGATGCGATTGGCTTCGGCAATTGCATGCCAAGCTTCGACGTAACTGAGTTCGCGCCCGTTGCCATTTCTGGTTCTGATATGAGCGCTGTTGAGATTGCGCCGGAGTGATTGAATCTGCTTGGTCGAAAAGCCCATCACTTGGTCCTCACGCTGAGAACTGGTTCTGGATTGGAGAGTTGCGCGCCTGCAATCGCCGCACCCTGTTTCAGCTCAGCGAGCATGGCCTGACGGTCGAGGCGCGGCTCACGAGGAACCCAGAACGCGGCGGGTATGGCAGCTTCGTCGACGACGAGGAGCGAAGGGGTGCCGGGACGCACCGAAACGGTAAAGTCTGGAGCCGTGATTTTCTGAATGGCAACTTCGATCATCACGTCACGAGCGATCTGACGGCGTTTAGATGCTCGATCTTGCAGCCTGTTAAGCCGCTCCTGCATCTCGTCGATCCGCCCCTTGAGCCCGGAAATCAGGGCTTCGTCCTGAATGGCGGACCGGATGATGGCGGCGATGATTTCGTGAAGATCGGTTAGGCCTTCGACGGTATCGGCCAGGGTGGCTTCATCGATATCGGGGTCCTGTTCCCGGATCCGGCGGCGGAGCTCATTGTGTTGCACTGCAACAAATGCTACTCGGTTCATCACGCTACCTCATTACGCTCATTTATGAGCGACTACCGCTCGATATCGGAGAGTAGTCAAGTTCAATTGAATCGCGAAAATTGCCCCATTTACTTCATTCCGGGCTGCCAGATGCGGGGCTTGCAGGCCCTTTTAGGGCGGCGGCATGAGGATTTTCGGGCCCCGCCGGTATTTGGACTGCGCTACCCAATGAGCGCATCGGAAGGGGCACCGCGCCCGTCCAGACAATGGGCCAACGGCCGTGAAAATCCAGCAAATGCCGGATCAAAATCACAGGCGGCGGCGGAACTCGGTTCAGCCGAAGAGGCGCCTACTGTCGGTTCGCACATCGCAATGATACGATGGCGAATGGCCCCAACCTCAGCCAGCCCTGTAGCAGCATTGTGGTGCTCGTGGGATTGCAGCGAATAACTTTAGGCTGGCATGAGGCTTCGTAGGATGAGGGAGATTTTGCATCGTCAGGCGACCGCCCGATCAGGCCGTGTTTGTTGACCACGCACGATCCGTCGCGCGCCTTTAGCCGACCATCCAACGAACGATCATCCAATGAATAACAAAAGTACTGCACCACATTGGAGAGTTGGCAAAAAGATAGATGACCTTGCAGGTTCGCACTGCTTCAGAGAATCGCGCGGCGTCATAAAGTATCTTTAGCTCATGAACTAGCTGTTCGATATCGAAGGGATAGCTATGGAAAGCGATATCTTCGGGATCCTTATATTTGCTGCCGCAGTCTTTCCCATTGTCATTCTGCTCTATTTTGCGTTGTGGTCATAACGCAGGTTATTGAGCGGATTGATCGCCGCGCCACTTTGGAATTTTCAAAAGCGTAACGGTCGCGAACGCAGACCAATCATTGTCATGCCGCGTAATTCTAAAACCACCAAGCGCATATATTTCGCCACATGTTTGCCATAACTATACGGCCCTAGTGCATCATACGTAAGAGTCTTGGCGCCGCTTTCATCGTGCTCGTTGTCGTAAGTGGATACTCGGCCTGGCCGATTCTTTCGGTCCACGAGTTTGCGCGCGATGTGCGAGCAGGCAATGCTGCTGCGGTGACAGGGCGTATCGACTTTGGTGAACTTCGGCGCTCGCTGTCTGCACAGATCGTGCATACCTACATGCGCATCACAGGCGTCAAAATTGATCCACGCCTCCAAGATCTCTCTGCTGCCTTCGGAGCAACTATTGCGGATCCTTTGGTGGCGAAGTTCATTTCTTCAGAGTTGATTACAGAATTGCTGCAGAGTGGGTGGCCCGCGCCGGTACTTGGAGAGAAACCTGCCGACGTGCCTGATATCAGCGCGGCGATGCTCAACAATGCGCTTACGCTGTACCTCAATTCAGAATATGGCTTTGGCGAATTTAGGTTGTGGCTGCCACCTGATGAGCCGCGAACAAAGCAATACCGCGTGCAATTCACGCTGCATAATTGGAGCTGGAAGCTATCAAGCTTGCTGCTGCCTGAGCATGTGCGGGAATTGCTGGCGCGGGAATTGATCCGCGAACGTGAACGCCAAGCCGAAACGCCGTGATCCGCGCCCGTAGCTTACCTGTTTGAGACTAGCACGTCCCGCGACTTGCCATTGAAGCGCAGAATAACCCCCGGCACCGTTTATACGAGAGGCATGAGCCGTGCGGGCGATGCGGAACCAACAATATCCTTGATGGAACGTCGGCCCAAATAGTCCTTGAGATGACCCCGTTTTGCGAAACGAAGCCAATCGCTCCAGACGCTTCTTAACCATCCGTTAACCATACCGAGGCACATTTGACCAAGACGCCCATGGAAGGGATGGTTGCCATGTTGGATCGTCTAATCGACAATTTCTTCGATTTGGCTGCATTCTCCCTGCGCTACTTGGTCCTGCTAGTGTTCTTGGTAAGCTTTGTCACTGGCAAGCCATTTTAGCGCGAAGTACCAGCGCAGAGAACGAGCTCTGGCAGTCGCCTACGGGCTGGTACTGAGGCCCGGCCTGGATTTGAACCAGGATATGAGGCGATGCATGCCCCCGCGTAACCATTCCGCCACCGGGCCGTGCGGGCAGACTGCGCGCCGGTAGGGCAGCTTACAATTGATTGCTGCAAACGTAGTAAAACGGCGTTGCCGTTAACCCTCCCATCCGCTGAAACAAGAACGTAAGTAAGCCCATCGAAATGGTGGGCCGTAGGATCATCGTGGGGGACGCGAAACGCTCTTGGTCTTGGCCATTTTCTGAACTCATCACATCGTTGCGACAGCATCTTGCACCGTCACCAACGACACCCCCGCGGAGATCCGAAGGCCCTGGCGGGGCAGGGGAGTCCAAACCGTTGAATAATCAACCCTTGCTGAGCCGGTTGATCATGCTGGCGGCATTGAGGAAGGTGCTCACTTCGTAGACGATCACCTCGATGTCGAGCGCGAACTCGATGCCCTTGTTGATATTGCCGGAAACAGCGCAGGCCTCGGCTGCCTTTGCGATGCTCACGGCCTTTTCAAGCCGTGAGCGCATCTCCGTGAGATAGGCTGCGATCGAGCTTTCTACCATCTGCGGGTCCATCGCGGTGCCTCCGTTCAGCACCACCCATGCTCGCTGCGCACAGGAAGTCGAGCAGAACGTGAGCAATCTTATGGCTCATTTTGCGGAGACTGGATCATCTTTGGATCAGGCAAGGCTCTAACGAGCGCCAGTTAGGCCTTTCCACGCAGCAGTGCCCGCATGATGCGAATGGGGTCGGCGCCGATGGCCCGCGCAATGGCGGCAAATTCGAGGACGTCCAGGCGTCGCTCGCCGCCTTCGTACTTCGCCACGAAGGACTGGGTTTTCTTGAGCCGTTTGGCCACGTCGTGCTGGGTGAGGCCAGCTTTCTTGCGGGCCGCAATCATCAGCGCGCAGAAAACAGCCTGGTCAGCCGTATGTATGGATTTGCCTATGCCGCGCGGTGCCATCGGCGCGCAGCCTGATCCCGTTCCGGGATTATTCCAAAGTAGGATATTTATTCACCATTTCATGCTTTCTTGGCCGCCACAGGAGGAAGGCCGGGGCAAGTCGCTGGACTGTTCCTGCGGGGCGAGCCACATGGCGATTCCTGCCAAGGAGTGGATCGATGGGTTTCATGTTCTATGTCGGGCTCGGCGTGTTTCTGATCGCCGGCGTGCTCGTAGTGGTTATGGCCAAGGGAATCGCAGCTCGCACGCAGCACAAGCCCGCTTCCGCGAGCCTCGGATCGACGGAGCATGCGCTGGCTGCGCGCGATGCCACGAGACCATTTGATGTCCGGATCGGTATCACGGCCGGAGCGTTCGGGGGAATCGCAATGGTGGTGTTGGTCTTTGTGGCCAGCAACTCGGCGCCCGATCGTTCGTCCATGCTAGCAGATGTAAAATCTTCGGAAGCTCGCGTTGTCGCGCTGACACACAGCGAGAAACTTGCCCGAATCAGGATCGGAGCGTTGTCATGGTCGGCGGAAGGGTTCGGCACCGTGATGATTGCGACGTTTCGCATAGACAACGACAACACGTTTCCGATCAAGGATGTCGAAGTGACGTGCATCCATTCTGGCAAGAGCGGAACGCCGATCAGCAAGAGCACGCGCACTGTCTATGAATGGATCAACGCGAACTCCTACCATTACGTACGTGATTTCAATATGGGGTTCTTCCATGGGCAGGCGGTGACGGCAACCTGTTATCCGGCGGATTTCATGGAGTGAAAAACTAACGCGGCGTCTTGCGGCGTAACACCCAAAATCGACTTCGTAGCTGCAGACCGTAAGGGGCCGTTTCGAAAGGGGTTGTGGCCGCGCTGCGTCGGCATGGCATGCGAGCGTCGCAGACGTTTGACGGCTCGATGACTGGAAAGAAGTTCTTGGCCTATGTCGAACGGTGTCTCGCCCCGATCCTCAAGCGCAAGGACATCGTCATGATTGACAATCTTCCGGCGCACAAGGCTATCGGTGTCCGCGAGGCGATCGAAGCGCGCGGTGCGGCACTTGGCTAATAACGCGATCGAGAGACCCGGTAGCGCAGTAAAGCGAAATCTCGGTGCTGTGCATGGCGGCGGGCAGTAAGCCAGTGTCAGCCGGGAGGGGCATCAGCCCCGCCCGGCGTTGCCGCACCCTAAACGTGCGGTCCGCGACCAGAACCGGTCTGGTCCGGGCCTAGCACCCGATATCCGCCGCCCGGCCAGTTTACCGTGCGCTCGGGATCGTCGGCCGCATATTGCGGATGATCCAACTTGAGCCTCTTTGCGATCTTGCGCATGTGCTCCTGCCGATCTGGCAATTCCTCGATCCGGTCGAGTCGTTTTGGATTTCCAGTCATTTGCTTTCTCCTCAGGTGTTATCGAAAAACCCTCCTGCCGCCAACAGCGTCCCGATTTCGTCCATCAGCGGATGATTGAGTTCCTGGCGGCGCATTGCAGCGAAGTCGCTCATGATTGCATCGGCGCCGCTGAATTGGTCTTTTACCTTCGCGGTGCGATGCGCCAGGTAAAGTGCCTTGGCCTCATCGACGCGCTCCAAGAACATCAGTACGTGCGCGCGCCAAATCTCCAGCAAAGGCGAATGGTTTGCGGAAAAGGCAAGGTCGATGGCTTCCAGTGCCTTGTCAAAACTGCGTTCCGTTAGGAAGCCCGCGGCTAGACCCATTAGCTTGTCGCTGATGGTCACACGGTCGTCGATTGCCTGAATATTGAATACGCCGACGGAGAATTTTGCGATCTTAGCATCGCATTCCGTCAAGCACCGGCCATATACGATGAGTGCCTCCCCCAGCAGGCCCTGCTGTTCAAGGGCCTCCGCAGACGGGATGTCCGACGCCAGAATGAGCTCTGCCGCGGGGTCTTGCACCTGGCGGGCCGGTGCAACATCCATATCAGGAAACGCCGATACCTCAGTGCCGGCAAATCGCCGCTCGATTTCGTCCATCAGAGGTCGGGCGCACCCCGTCTTGCGGAGTTCGGAAAACTGATCGGCGATGAATTCCTCCCAGCTCCTGCCATCAATAGTCTTCCCACGGTGACGCATGAAAAGCGCCCGGGCTTCATTGTCGTGCTCGCCACGCAGCAGCAGGGCACATGCCCTGACCGCCTGTAGCAACAGATGGCCCGGGGCGAGCGCGACGGCGTCGGTTGCATACTCGAGGGTCGTGATGAACTTGCCGACCCGAAACAGCTGTTGAATCGTTGACGCCACGCGGTCGGCGGCAATGTCGATATTCTGCCTCCAATCTGCGCGGCTTCGGTCCTTCGCGGCGTTCTTGTGCCACTTTCGCAGGTTCCGCATGTAAACGGTGATAGCTTCGTGCAGATGGCCGTTGTCTCGGAGCCGGTCGCCCATCTTGATGTCATCGGAGTGCGAGAAGAGGTAACCCACTTCGTCCGGCTTCATCTTCGGCGCGGTGGCCTTGCTGTTGAGGATTTCGGTCGTCCATCCGTCGTCGCTATATCGCTTTTCGATCTCGTCCATCATCGGATGTGAATGGCCCGCCTTCCGAAGACGGACAAAGTCTCGCAGGATGGACGTTTCCCAGGAGGTGATAGCGATCTTAGGGTCGCCCTTGAACGAATAGTAGAACGCTCGCGCTGGGGCAACGTCATCACTCAACATGCAGGCATGCGCACGGATCGCCTTGATCCAGATCGTGCCGGTCATGACGATTTGATCGTAAAAGGGGTGGGTTGTATTGACCCAGAAGGGAGTAGCTCCCTCATTGAGCGCAACATCCGCCACCGTAATGGCCTGGGCAAAGTGACCAGCGAGGAGGAGGGTGTCGGCCAGCAGGCCGATCCGCGCGACAGCCCGCCGAAATCGCGCCTGCGCTCCCTTGTCGCTGCTGTCGGCGGTGAGGTCGACCTTGCAGGCGCCAATTTCTTGTCGGTATGCCGAAAGCGCATCATCGTACTTGCGATCCCGCGCAAAGCGGTCACCTGCTTGGATGGGGGCCGAAACCGTGACCGCGGGTTCACCATCCGGTGACATGGCGAACCGCTCCAGATCGGACTCGGCGATCATCCGATATCGTTCGCGGTCCTTCTCGCAAGCCTGGTTCTCCACCAGGTTCATTTGCTCCATTGACATAGACTTTCGCAGATGCAGCGCGCGCTTTGCGCGCTCGTCATCGCTGATTTCACTAGTCAGTCCGGTCATCTCGTAGATCTCGAAAACGGTAGAAGCCGCTCGCGTGTCCCCGCGCGCAGCCTGTACCAGCTCGGAGCGCCAGATAGCTTCGAGCGCTGGCACATGACGGCGCCGATTGCCCTGGCGGATGACAACGGGCTCGTTGATCAGCTTCTTGGTCAGACTAGCCATGTTGGGACGTCCCTTAGGACGTCCCTTGGGATTACCTGACCGTCCCGACCTGAATTGCCCGCTCACGGGGGGGCGCTTATACCCCACCGAAACATCATTCACGGGCCTGGTCTTCGGCTTCGTATCGGCGGCCATGGTTTAGCTCCTGTCGTTTTCTTGTTTGTGACGTTCGACGCGCCCGTTACCTTCATTGCTACCGTCGAGCTCATCCTGGTAGGCGCGAATAATCATTCGCTCCTCCGGAGTACTGCCCGGCTCGTCGAGGATCATGTTGCTCTTCGGCTTCGCCTTACTGAAATGGCTTCCCTTCTGAGCAAGCTTGAACATCAGCTTTGCAGCCTTGTGGTCGCCCTTGAGTGCGTTCATGCGCTGGCCGCGAAGCGCGGCCTCGAGCAGAGAAACAGTGACGGTTCGACCACCGTCGCGCAGCGGCACAGGTTCTGCTGCGATACTCTCAACCATGATCCGCACGTCCTCGATTCCCGGCTTCTTCTTTGCGCCCTTCGGATTGCCGCTTTGGCCCTTCTTGAACTGGGTCGCCTTCGGCGGCTTGCGGTAGCCAATTTCGTAGTCAGTCTTCTTGACGCCGCCATCTTCAGGTTCACCTGAAAGGCTCGGCTGCAACTTCGCACGGTCGTTGTTTGCATCTTCAGACATGAGTGCACTCCCCCGGATGGTTGCCAATTCTCAGGCGGCCGCCGGCACGGCGGCACGCTGCTCCTCGATGTCCTCAAAGGTTTGACCGGTCGCGGCCAGAACTGCCGGCTTGCCGGTGTAGGTTTGCCAGCGGCGGACGGCTACATCGACGTAGTGCGGATCGATTTCAAGTGCGCGCGCCTTGCGGCCCGTGCGCTCAGCCGCAATCAGAATCGTACCGCTGCCACAGAACGGGTCGAGCACCAGCGCGCCACGATGTGAGCAATCCTTGATCGCGTCCGCCACAAGCGCAACCGGCTTGACCGTCGGATGCATGGCAAGCTCCTCGAGCCGCCCCGCTCGCATGGTGGAAATTCCATCGTAATTCCAAACATTCGTGCGCGTGCGACCATGTTGCCCCAATTCAAAGTTGTTGATGTGGGCAGCAGTGCCATTCTTAAACACGAATACGAGTTCGTGCTTCGACCTATAGAAAGTTCCCATGCCGGCGTTAGTCTTGTTCCAGACACAGATATTCTTGACTTCAGCGTAAATCTTGCGGCCAGCAGCGAGCACCTCCGAGAGGTGACGCCAATCCATAAAGATGTAATGGATCGAGCCGTCACTGGTGTTGAGCGCCAACCGTCGGAAGACAGCCTCAAGGAACGAGACGAATTCAGTCTCGCTCATTTCACCGCATCCCATAGCGAAGTTCTTGTGCCGGATGCGCCCAAGACCGCAGACATGACCGTCGATTGGGACATTGTACGGCGGATCGCCAACTACGAGCTGCGCTGCAGCGCCTTCCAGCAAGGCGTCGTAAGAGCCTTGATCACGCGCATCACCACAGAACAGTCGGTGATTGCCCATGACCCACAAGTCGCCCGTGCGCGTGACCGGCGATCCTGCACCATACTCGGGCGCATTGTCCTCCGGGCCAACTGCGCCGTTACCCCTCGCTTCCTCCGCTTCGTCAAGGATCACTTCGACCTCGGGCGTTTCGAAGCCGGTCAGTTCGATGTCGAAATCGTGGTCGAGCAGACCTTGCAGTTCGATGGCCAAAACCTCCCGGTCCCAGCCGGCCTTCATGGCGAGCTTATTGTCGGTCAGCACGTAAGCCTTCTTTTCGGTTTCGCTCAGGTGCGAAATCGGAACCGTTGGAACGGCATGAATTCCCAGGAGCTTTGCAGCCTCGACCCGCCCGTGCCCCGCCATGATCTGCTTGTGATCATCGACCAGGACAGGATTGCAAAAGCCGAACTTCTCAATGCTCTTGGCAATCTCCTTGACCTGCTTCTTTGAGTGCGTGCGGGCGTTCCCCGGATAAGGCTTCAGTTCCCGCACAAGCGTGTATTCAATCTGCATTTGATCCCCCGTGTTGGTTAAGTGTCAGGTCTAGTTTCGTCCTGCCGGTGGCGTGCTTGCTCGAGGCTTGCGCGCACCTTTGGATTTGGCCCGGCGGGCTCGTTGGCGCTCGCGTTCCTTTTCGGCGCGCGCTTCCCATCTCTCCAATCGGGCCTCTTCCTTCGTTCGGATCCGCGCAGCCCAGAGCTTGAGACGGAGCAAGTTTTCGTAGGCGATCCAAAGGACCTTCGCGACGCGGCGCCAGTACAAGAGGCCACGCGCGTCACCGAGATAGGCACGCCTGACGTAGTCGCCGAGCATCCGCCGCCAGCGGGCGCGGTGCTTGGGGTGCTTGCTCGCGCGCGCCAGAAGAAACTCGCGTCGCTTCACAAGGTCTCCCAACATGGCAGCGGCGTCATTATTCAGGCCGAACAGAGCGCGAGTTTCGGGCAACTGTAGAAAATCAGGAAACGATAAGTACCTGGGATCATTCAGCAGCTCTCCCACCACGATTGGTGGCCCAAGTCGCGGCTGCTCGGTCCGCAGAGCATTCGGCGGGTTGCGCTTTGAGCGTGCCTGCTTCCGGCGTTGAGTGATCTTGTTGGCCTTCGACATGTGACGTCTCCTATCGCGTACGCAACTTTGAAGAAAATCCCGCGTGTACGATAAAGCGGTCGTGGCGAGCGGGAAAATTCAAAAGTTGCTCACGAACCCTTCTGCAGGGCTCGCAATTGGCTTCGGGAAAAGTCGCAAGGGGCGATCAAACCTGAGGGACGCGACCGTGCGACGTTGCTCCGAGATTCCCTACCCATGCAGGGATCTTGGGCCCATCGGGCGTCACGCCCTCATCTACACGCTACTTGCGGACTGCCGGCCAGCCGGCGCGGGGAGAGAGAATTCAACCGCATGGTCGGATTCTCTCAAGGCCCTACCGCTCTCACGTGAGGCGGCGCGACCTTCGCTCCAAACAAGGCGGATAGTCAATGCCCGCCGCGCCAAGAAATAATTCAGTGAAATCAGGTAGTTGAAAAATCTTCTAGTTCCGCGTCCCCGGACGCTCGATCACTTCGGTAAAGGCTCGGTATCAATACCGCTGAACTGGAATCACAGCTAGGATATTGACGGGCGCAGCTAAGGGGTAGAAATGCGTGTTGTATGGATTGCATCCTTGTTGGTCGCCGCGACCGTTCTAGGATCATGTTCCAGCGGCGGCGTGATTGGTGACTGGTTGCCCCATTGGGCCGGCGGCTATCCCAGAAACGCTCCGCCACGGCCGGGCACCAAAGAATACGAAGAATTTGTTCAACGCTTGCAGGCCAACAGTGTCGTGCCCGCAGTGCAGGGGGCCTCACCGGGCCGAATGAGCTCCAGCCCAATCTACTAGACGAGGCAGGACTCATAGGTGCTGTTCCAATGAGCCGTGTAACTAGGACCATCCACCGGGCGGCTTAGGACTCCTGGCTTCAAATCGGGAGATCGCCCGTAGGGCTGTCCTTCCAAACCATCAGTCGAATTTCATGTCGACAAGCCGGACATTCGAACACTCTTATTTCTGAGTCGTTGACCGCGAGCGCGGCTACCGTCTTTGAGATGCGCATTTCGTTCCCGCATCTGCAGTCGGGCAGTTCGGTTGATCCAGGCTCTAACAACCGCTCAAATTTGGACACGGTCAGCCCCCTCGGATGGTTCGTTTATGATAGCCACTGAGGCCGCGGATGCTGAGGAATCAAATTCGTGATCGGCGCCCCGACCGCAGGAGCAGCAGAATGAGCAGCACTGCGGTGGCCACCAATATTTCCTCAAACACGCTACGCCCCCAGTCAGATAGCTGGTTGTAGCGCAAGGCTTTTCTATCTGCAATGCCGAGATGTGAATTGAAGGGGCACGTGTGCACAAGCCTGCGCCCTATGCCTAATCACTGGTGGGACTGCCAGGCAGGCCATTGCGGTGTGGGGCACATCACGATCAATCGTAATAGTCGGGGCATATCAGTGCGCGAACCTCGCTCTCAGTTCATGGCAGATCCAAAGCTCGGCTTTGGCCTCCTTAAGAACGGCCGCGCATGCGCTCCGCCTAATCGGACTCTGATTTCTGGCAATTGACTGAACCGGACCGTGCCCGACTGAGGGGATGTGTGCGTCGGTATAGCGTCGGTCCGAGCTTTTTACGCGTCTGGAACGGCGAGGTTCATCTACCCTGCGGGGGAGGCAGCAACCTGACGCACGAGGCTCTCTGACGTTGATATATAACGGTTGATGTCATGCCCAAAATATGACACTTGCGTCATATGGATGCAGAGCTGGTGATCTCCGACAAGGTCGTGTTCGACGACGGGGCCATTCAGGAGATCGACGATTTTTTAGCGGACGTAGCGAAGTTGAGAGGTACACGATGAAAGAAATCGACATTCATGTCGGCTACAATCCGAGGACCTTGAAGGAGCGGGTACTAAAAGCGGTTCGGCGCGCCGAAACGGGCGCACGGGTCGATGAACGACATATTACCTTCGAGAGCTGGGAGGGACTGGCGAAGACGCTAACTAGCAAGCGGCTCCAGCTCTTAAAGTATCTCCATGCCTCTCCTGCTGCCAGCATTGCAGAGCTTGCCCGCGCTCTCGGGCGAGATTACAGGCGCGTCCAGGCGGATGTGGGAATCCTTTCAGCGGCAGGACTGATTTCGATAATGGATAATGGAGAAATTCGAGCAGACTACGACGAAATTCGCGCCTCTATTACTCTGCTCCCGCCTGCGGCATGACCGCTTCGACTGCAGGCTCCGAGGAGGCTATCTCGCCACTCACTTCCACTGCACACTCACCGCGTCGCTCATCTACGATCCTGAGCGGCCTGTGCATCGATTGAACCTTCAAATAAGCAGGGCGGCAGTGTAGCCGCTCGATAATGTCATTGCTGGTCGTTGAACTCGATGATTTTGGTGCGGTCGCGCACGTGCTTTCGCTCCACCGTTTTCACTTCGTAAAGTGCGACGGATCAAATCCGGCACGGTGCCATGGTTCGGTGAGCATATGCCCGGTGGCGGGTGCTGGCTTCTCGAATGAGGTGAACGACGGAATATGTTTGAAGAGAAAGCGCTTGGCGAGCGGGCCTGGGCGAAGTCGAACCGCCTGATCGGACTCCAATTTCTGGCAATCTACTGAACCGGACCATACCCATCTGAGGGGATGTGTGCGTCGGTATAGCGTCGGTCGGAGCTTTTGTCGGGTCAGAAAACGACCTATGGCGGTTCAAAAAACCGAACATTGGGATTTCGGATGCGCCGTGAGATTCACAATACGGCCTCCAATCCCTTCTGTCGGATCAGCGACAGAAGCTTTAGCGTCGCGCCGCGCGGGCGTTTCGCCCCGCGCTCAAGCTGGCTCACATAGTTGGTCGTCACGTTGAGGCACAGCGCGAGCACAGCTTGGCTGACGCATTCGCGCTTGCGTAATTTCTGGATGTCCGCGGCCGACAACTCGTCCACAGTCGTCAGGCAGCGGACATCGAATTCGCGCATGGTCTTCTTGTCGGCAAGGCCAAGCCGATGCATGCCGCGCACACCATCGTGCACGGCCTCGGCGACGGGGCTCCGGTACTTACTTTTTGCCATGATCAATCACCTCCGTTAGTTCACCACCACGCATCATGATTTTGAGGCCGCGCGCATCGAGCGCGAGGATCATGCCGCCGTAGTCCTTCAGGTCGCGCTCATCCTCTTTGCTGATGTTCGCCTGCTGGTTTTTCGCAAAGCCGTAGAGGAACACCGAGCGATCAAGCGATGATAGTGCGGAATCCGCCGCGCTTTCCCTCGCCGCGCCGCGCCACCCGCTGCTTAATCAGCCCATGCCCGAGATTGGCGTCGATCAAACCACGCTCGGCACGAGCGATGGCCTCGCGCAGAGCCGCGTCGTCGATGTCATCCTTGCGCTGGAAGCGGCCGAAGCCCTTCGTCCTGAAAATCCGCAATAGCCATCTCCCTCACCAAGTGATATAGTACGAAGACATACAGAGTTCAATATCAAACGCTGGCCCTCTTCCTAATATGGTGGGGATGTGGACAGACCCGGACATGCCCCCGGGGAGGATCAACTGACAGGTGCGGCGTGTGCGGTGGGACCGGCAAGAAGTCTCGCGCGACAACGTCGCAGAAATGGCTCGTCATCAAGACCGTAGCCTTGAAAGAGCCTCTTCGAAAATTGCTTGAGCCCTATTCCGATAAGATAAAGGCTGCATTCGTTTACGGCTCGGTGGCGAAGGGCACGGATACGGCCCACAGCGATATTGATCTCATGGTGATCGGTGACGAACTGAGCTACTCCGATCTTTATGATGCTTCACAGAATGTCGAGAACGCATTGCGTCGCAAGGTAAGCCCGATGTTTCTTTCTCAGAGGGACTGGCAGCGCAAAGCTTCCGAGAAGGGTTCGTTCGTCAGCAAAGTAAATGCTCAGCCGAAGATTTTTGTTCTTGGCTCAGAGAAAGACCTCCAGCTATGAGCAAAGAGAAACCAAACGGAGCCGACCGCCAGGCAGGCCATTGTGACGGTCGCAATAAAGGTTGCCGTCGCTGTGGCGAGCGGTGTCATGGCGCAACCGTAATTAGCCGGAGGTTGAAGCCAGGTTAGTTCATTCGGTTGAGTTTGAATTGGGTTGCAGCGAAGAAAAACCCCCGCCGTGAAGGAGCGGGGGAGTAGGGAGGTTCGCCACTTGATTGCGTGGACTGAACCGTAGAGTAGCGCAAACTAGGATTGGAAACAAACGGCCTTGTGGATTGTGTGCACAAAGGGCCGGGGCGAGTCCGGCATGCACGAGTGCCGTCAGGCGTTCGGGCTATGAACGTCCCCGCGCAACATCGGCCCAGGTCTCGGCGGGACAACGTCAAGCACAACATTCCTCCGTTGGAGTCATTGACAACATCGCCCGTGTGTTGTCATTTCTTCCAACATGAAGGCCGAGCTACTGATCGATGAACGTCACGTGCTGGATGCCGGGATGTTCGTCGAGATCGTCGTCTGGCGCTTGCCACGGCCGGCGCGGGGCTCAGCACACCGGTTCAAGTATCGGCTGGCACTCGTCGTCGACGGAATCTGCGTGCTGCGGTACGACAACGAGGCAGGCAAAGGTGACCACAGGCACGTGGAGGATGCCGAGGCGCCCTACGATTTCACCGACCCGGAGGCGCTCCTGGCGGATTTCTGGAGCGACGTGGAAACATGGAGGCGATGAGATGAAGACCGTGACGCTGCAAGTGGCTGCGCTCGAAGAGGTGAAGCGGCGTGCGCAGGACGCCTTCAAAGGCAAGAAGCAGGGAGCGCGCATCAGTTTCGCGACGCCGGAGCTGCTGTTCCGGCTCATGACGGCGAAGCGCTGGGATCTGATCCGCGCCATGGCTGGCGCAGGACCACTGACGATTCGCGAGGCGGCACGCCGAGTGAACCGCGATGTTAAGGCCGTGCACGGGCACGTGCATGCGCTGCTCAATGCCGGCATACTGCACAAGACCGACGACGGTTTAATTATCTTCCCCTTCGACGCCATCCGCGTCGACGTCATGCTGCGGGCGGCCTGACGGCGGGTCCTGTTAAATTTGGCAAGAAGCCGCCCGTCTCGCTGGTCACAGGCCACTGGAACCGGCGCGCCGTCGCCTCCAGAAGAGACGGCTCCGTCTCCTCAGTCATAGGATTAGGTCCGTCAGGAGAAAACCGACATGTCAGGTTCTGCCCAGGGCTCTCCGGAAAAGCTTCAGATTTACGGTCTAGTTCAGGGGATCGGCGATGCTGTCGTGCAAAATGACATTGATAGGGTCGAATTTTTCCGCATTCAGCTCGCTCTAATTGTTGAGTTGATGCCAAACAGTGCCGTCCAAGCGAAGCCGATCGACGTCGCCCTTTGGCGGGTTTTCGAGGTCAGCGGAAAGTGGATGAGAAAGGTCAAAGGATATACGGCAGATAAAGTGAGCGAGGCGGTCAAGACTGCGATCCCGCTTATCAATCAGAGCTACTAAGCTGGGGAAATTTGCCACACGGCGCTCCCAGCGTTGTCCTTGCCACTTTGGACCATCTTTCGCTCGCGTAGCGCCCGCGCGACGCGCCTAACCATGGCGCCGCCAAGGCGGGTCTTGGAAATCCTTGCCTTTGTATTGCAGATCGCTCGGCAATATCCCTGGATTGCATCGCGGCCAACAAAGTCGATGACAGCGAACTGAACTTCAGCGCGATAGGAATCAGGAGGTCAGTGAAGTGATTCCAGCGGGGCGGCAACACAGTTGAAAATTCCTTAAGTATTTTGGAGTAACTTGCAGATGGATTTGGTCCGCGTGGCCGTATCGTGCGGTCGAAGCTGAACGCCATCAAACCCATGGCAGAACACCGAATAGCACCGCGCCAGAAGACTTACAAAGCCGCCCGAATCGCTTTCAGCGGAGGGCGCGCCGTGATTACTTGTCTGGTCCGAAACCTTTCGGACACGGGTGCTTGCCTCGGGCTAGACAGCCCGATCGGCGTTCCTGATTCATTCAATCTCGTATTTGACAGCGGCGAACCTTCTCGCATGTGCCAAGTGATTTGGCGGAAGGACAAACGGATCGGGGTCGCATTTCAATAGGCAATCACAGCGGCCGCACTTTGTTTAGCAACCTGTTCACCAAGCCCAGGCATACTGGCTGAGCACCCGGAGATGCAGCAATGCGCGACGATGAAAAGCGATTAAGCGTCGGGAGACGTTCAGGTAGGGATCGGCGCGGCGATGTGGACACGCGATCCGAAGAGGAACGGCGATCGATCGGAGAAAGGCGGTCAAATAAAGATCGGCGATCAGATTTGGATCGACGATCGAATACCGCCGCAGACGTTTCGCCGATGACCGGTGGTCGGCGCAAGCCTTAGTGTCGGTTTTTCGGGGTCCGCCCCTAAGGGGAGGATTACATGACTTTTGGGAAAAGAGCGCCGATCATTGAACACAAGCCGCAGCCGGCGAATCTTGTGTGTCCTAGTGCCGGGGGTTGGGTCGCATAAGAGAGCGCGGCATGCAGTTGGTCTGCACGCGCTGTGAAGGCACTGGGAAGGGCGCTGCTCAACGGTGGCCTACTTTGAATCCATGCCAGCACAGGGGCGCTCCGTGGCGCTGTTCCTACGCTACCAACAAAATGAGGGCCACGAAAAAGATCAGCAGAACGGCACTGAGCAGCATTGCCAGGGTCAGAACGAAAATCCACCTCCGGCCCCAAAGAGCAGAGAATCTGAAGTCTGAACGCGCGCGAACTTTCCGCCCCGCCGATTGTAGCCTGCGGGACCGGCTGCCTGTAAGCGTGCCCGCCCGAAGCCCCACGCGGTGCCTATGCCGGCGCCCGCATGGTCGAGCTCCGCTGCCCGCGTTGCGCCGCAGAATCGGTGCTCGCGAGGGATGGGTCGGATTACGCAAGCTGCCGCTGTAGGCGAAGCAACCGCTTCACACATCCGGGGCCAGGCGGCCAATACGCGCCAGGGCATGCGGCAAGCCCGGTCGCTGCCACTGGTCGAGGCGATGAGGGTCAGGGCATCCCGCTCAAGGCGTTCGGCAACTGGCGGGCGAAGTTCAAGGCTGATGGGTCTCCGCGAATTAACGGCGATCAAGATTGATACGATCTGAAGGAACATCCTCAGGCGCCCCCTGAACCGCGAGTGGCGGCACACAAACGTAAGAACTCATAGCTGAGTAGGCGAGGTTAGCGGGGCCGTCGATTCCTTCATCCCGAAAGCCGACGCCTGGTTGCGCGAATGGAATGCCTCGAAGGCGCAACGGAAGGCAGATCTGAAGGAGGCGCTCTGCCCCCCTGGGCGAAACAGAATATGCCTGAGTGCCAAAGGCATTGAGAAGGCGGTGCAAAACCCTGTTGCCCTTGTAGGACCGAATGCTTTGCGTTGAATGACCAAAAAATTGCGTAACTGCTTTCGTAAACCCGTAGTCGACCCATATTTTCAGGATCGGCCGTTCGTAGCAGTATCCCCACAAAATGAAATCCCAGTCTGGTTCGACCGTTTGAATTAGTCGCGTTGCAATATTTTCGAACTCGTCCGCCACCACGATATCGTCTTCGAATACCGTTATCGGCGCTTTTTCGCGAACGGCTTTTTGCCAAAGTTCTATGTGTGATAGGGCGCATCCAAGGGTGCCGTCGGAATACGGACAGTCGGGGGTGATAATTCCGTTTCGAATGAGCTCCTCTCGACTGCGGGTTGCCCCATCAACGGCAGAAAATCGGACAACAGTATTTAGCTGACCACCATTCAATCGCTCAAAATGGCGAAGACGGCTAGTACTGCGATCTAAATTGATTAAGTGCATTCGAGGAAGCATTTTGGCTCCGTGCAATGTTTTTCCGGATCCTAGCGTAACAACTGGGCAGCTTACCCTCCTCTAGTAGATGGGGCTGGAGCTATTCGGCCCGGTGATCCGGCGCGGTTGTTACCGGCTCGATTGGCGCTCTATCGACGATGTACAGGTGCTCGGGGCTTAGCTGGCTTTCTGTCGTTGCGCAGCGGAGGCCGGAACCTTGCCTTTTGGTGGCTGAAATAACTCTGCAACATCCGTCCCAAGCGCAACGGCCAGCCGCTCCAGAAGATCTATAGTGGGGTTCTCAAGGGCGTGCTCGCGACGATTGATATAGCTGTGGTCAACAGACGCGCTAACGGAAAGCGCTACCTGGGAAATGTTTCTGGTCGCACGCAATCGGCGCAAGTTCCAGGCTACGAGCTGCCTCGCTTTGGTTTTGGTACTCATAGCGTAAAAGGTCAAGAGTTTCTGGACCAGTAGCATGGGATCATCGGGAACCACTACAGCCGTTAGCGGCTGTGTGCGCCGGGCATCAACCTACCCATCCACGGAGCGCAAAAAAGATCAGTAGGCCTGCCCAAATAAGCGGAAACAAAACCATTTGGGTCGACCGCAGCCGCGCTCGCTCCTGCTCGGTGGGGGGATAGTCCATCGGCTACTCAAAAGCCCGCAGACGAGCGGCGGGGCAGAAGGAGGTTTGTCGCTTACACGAGGTGTTACTTGGATATCCTAGTGTTTTAATTTGAACAACCGTTTCTTGTCAGGGTGCTGTCCCAATTAGCCGTGAATTAGGACACCCGCAGCAGGGATTAAGACACCCGCAAAGGGTGTCACCCGCTAGACTCACCGATAGACGCCAGCCAATACTACACGCCGGAGCGCACGCTGGGATCAACTGGCGCCGCTCCAGGGGCCAGGCGCGTTATGCGGATTTTTGTTTTGACCCTGGCAATGCTGCTTAGTGCCGCTCTCCTGATCTTTTTCGTGGTCCTCATTTTGTTGGTAGCGTAGGAACAGTGCCACGGAGCGGCCTCTGTGCTGGCGTGGATTCAAAGTAGGCCACTGTTGGGCAGCGCCCTTCCCAGTGCCTTCACAGCGCGTGCAGACCAACTGCATGCCGCGCGCTCTTAAGCGACCTAACCCCCGGCACTAGGACACACAAGATTCGCCGGCTGCGGCTTGTGTTCAATGATCGGCGCTCTTTTCCCAAAAGTCATGCAATCCTCCCCTAGGGGGACCCCGAAAAAACCGACACTAAGGCTTGCGCCGACCACCGGTCATCGGCGAAACGTCTGCGGCGGTATTCGATCGTCGATCCAAATCTGATCGCCGATGTTT
>Ga0080064_1001145_pt1 | contig 58013 bp, 34 predicted proteins | sample Subgrocontami54m_FD_69260 | JGI IMG/M metagenome (GOLD analysis project Ga0080064, IMG submission 69260) | Subsurface groundwater microbial communities from S. Glens Falls, New York, USA - GMW46 contaminated, 5.4 m (SPADES assembly) (version 2) ... | reverse complement strand
TCACGCCCATAAGGGCGTGATCCCGCGGCCGCACGCCCTTACGGGCGTGATCCACCGCGCGCTTACGCGCGCGACTCCACCTGCCGGAATAGCGGTTGACGGGACACTAGCCCTCGGACACGAGGCCAGGGCCCGCCGGCGCACGTCGGCGGGCCCGCGCTACTCAGGGGACGCGCTCAACCTCCTTGCGGCGTTCTGCCTGACGATCATCATCCTCGTGATGACCTCGAGCGAGCTCAGGAAGGACCCTCTCTCCACGTTCGTCGTGCGGCCCTTCCTCCTCGCGTTCCTGGGGAACCTCGTCTCGGCCTTCCAGTTCATGATGGTCCTGTCCGACACCACGCTCCCGGCGCGCACGCTCGCGCTCGCGATCCCGCCCGAGGTGATGATGGTGATCTCCGCGGCGCTCATGCTGTTCGGGATCAGCATCGTGATCCAGCGCCACTTCACCGAGCCGCGCGTCATGCGGTCGGTGGAGTCCCAGTGAGGGCCGGGCGGGGCTGGCTGCGAATTCAGGCTTGACGCCCCATCATGAGCGGGTCTAGAGTCACCCCGCGCGCAAGCATCTCGCATACAAGGGGATCCTGCTGGAGCCTCGAACATGACTCTTTACATCCGATTCCTGGCCGGGCTTCTGATTGCCACGGCCTTCCTTTCGCGGCCGGCGTCGGCCTTCGATCCCGACGAGTTCGAGAAGGCCTACTCCAGCGGCAAGCTCCCGACGCCCGACTCCCTCGACGACTTCAAGGCGCAGATCGCGTGGATGCGGCAGCACGGCGCGAAGGCCTCGCAGATCGCGGAGCACATGTCGAGGGTCATCGATCAGCGGCTCGATGCCTCGAACCAACTCCGCGGCGGAGAGTCGATTTTCAACCCCTTCAAGAAGGGCCCCGTCAAGGACCGCGTGGACCGGTGGAAGGCCTTCGAGCGCGCGCTCGACCCCGAGCTGGGCATGCCGGGGAGGGGGATCGACGACGGGCTGCGCTACGAGCATGCCGCGAAGGCCGCGTGGGAGAACCGCGTCGGCAACTGCAACGCCTCCGCGAGCCTCGCCTACTACATCCTGAAGGAGAGCGGCGTCGACTCGAGGATGCTGACCAGCTCTGCGGGGGGAGGCCACGAATTCGTCGTCATCGGCCTCCCACCGGACGCCGATGTGAACGACCCGTCGACCTGGGGGGAGAACGCGCGGGTCGTCGACGGATGGTATGGGAGGTCCCTCACGCCCGCAGAGGCCAGGGAGAACCGCCACCACTTCGAGGGCACGACGACGGGCTCGAATGGCAGCCCCAAGGTGATCGACTCCACCCGCGTCTACGACAACCTGAAGGCCAACAAGGCGTGGGAGGAGATGGGCGAGAAGGGGTGTCTCACGGTCTTCGTGAAGGGGCCCGACGGCAAGGCCGTCCCGGGGGTGACGGTGACCCTCTCCAGCCAGGAGGCGCAGTCCGCGACGACCGACGGCAGCGGGATGGCGCGCTTCATGAGCTACCCGGGCAGCGTGACCGCGACCGCGAGCGTGGCGAAGGACTCCGGGTTGAAGGGCGCCTCCGCCTCGGCCCAGGTCCAGACGAAGGGGAACGTCGAGGTCACAATCTCGCTCGGAGGGCGCGCGGACCTCGGGGAGATCCGCGAGCTGATCCAGGAGGCAAGGAAGCACGAGGAGGCTGCTGCCGGGCACCTTGTCGATGTGAAGGAGAAGCTCGCCGGGGTCGACACGGAACTCGGAGAGATGCAGGCTCTCAAGTTGACCCTCCAGTCCGCGGTGCGTGCGATCACCGCTGCGGAGTCCAGCAGGCTCCAAGAGGACACGCGCGAACTGGGCTCCACATCCCAGGTCGCGGAGCGGGTATCCCAGCTCCAATCGAAGGTCGAGTCCATCAACGCGAATGCAAGACTCCTCGAGACATGGGCGGGCGAGGTGAAGTCCACACCCCGTGAGACCGTGGATCTCCGGAAGACCAAGGCGGAGGAGGTCCTTCAAAATGACGAGGTGTCCGTCGAATCGGATCGCGAGTCGTGGAGCACGACCGAGCGCATGCTCGAAACGCTGGACCAGGCTTTGAAGTTGGCCCACGACGCCGAGCCCGTCTTTGATCTGGCCAGCGAGACGAGAGACTCCGCAAGGAAGGCCTGCGATCGAGCTCGCGCCCTGCTCATCAAGGCGGATCAGGCCAGGAGCCGGGCGGCTGCCGAGCGCGACTCGATGAGGAAGTGCAGGGACGACGCGGCGGGCCGCCTCGCCGGCGCCACCAGCGAACCGGAAATCTCCCTCCTCGCCGAGGCGCAGGCCCTGGGAGGAGGATTCATGGCCGAGGAATTCGCGGTCGACCTTCGGCGGCTGGACTCCCTGAAGGACGCGGAGGGGACCGTGCGCCACCTGAACGTCCTCCAGCAGGGCCATGCGAAGTGGATGGAGTCCGTCGCGGCTGTCGAGGCCGAGGTGGAGGCGGTCCGGGCCCCGATCTCACAAGGCCGCGGCCTGATTCAGGAGTTGCAGAACGCGCTGGTGCGGGAGCGAAATGCCCTCGGGCAGCTACTGGGCGGGACGCAGGCGGGGCTGGTCCGGGTCCCCGGTGTCGTCACGCTGAAGGCCAGCGAGGCGCGCTTCGACCTCCAGGGCGCGGGGTTCAAGGTGGACCTCCAGCGCTCGAAGGACAAGGCGCCAGAGCCGGAGGACGACGGGACGGTCGCTTCGCAGTCCCCGGCGAAGGGGGCATGGGCGAAGAAGGGGTCCGTCGTGACGGTGTTCGTCTATGGGGCGGGGGACGCGGGCGGCGCGGCCAAGCCGGAGAGCACCCTCGCCGGCCACTGGGGTGGGGTGATCACGACGATCGAGGACAGCATGTTCCCCGAGAACGTCGGCCCCGCCGGTTACGCCCGTCTGGACATCACGATGGACCCCGCATCGGTCAAACTGATCGTCACCTGGAATCAGAGTGAACGTCCGACATGGCGCGTCGAGGAGAAGTCGGTGGAGATCCTTCCGGGTGGCGACTCGAAATGGAAGGGGACCCTCACTCGATCAGACGACGGGAATTCCCTCACCGGCACGATCGAGTATCACATCCCACACGATGATGGCAGGGACCAGTTCATCCGGCAGAAGATCGAGCTGAGCAAGGGCCGGTGACCGTCACCCCACGGAGGACAGGCATGCGTCCGACTCCCGCCACGCGATTCTCCGCCCGTCGCCTTTTCCTGTGCGCCGTGCTGACGCTCGCGCCGCTCTCCCGGGCGATCGCCGAGGAGGGGACGATGGCGTGGCTCGCATGGCAGGGGCGCGAGACGGATGGCTGGGACTTCGCCGCGACCGCCCCCGTCGCGGGTGCGCAGGACGGTCAGGTGACCTACGCCTACTCCGCACGGCGCACGACGGGCGAGGGGGAACGGAGAGGAAGGCTCGAGGTCAGCCTGTTCGGGCATCGCGTGAAGGCCCTCCTGCGCGACGAGCACGGCAAGGAAGTCCGCGCCTACGACGGGTCGCTGGGACCCGAGGGGCGCGTCGTCTTCGGTCAGGCGTGGGACGTCGGCACTTCGGGGCCCGGCGCGGAGACGCGGGTGCCCTGGTGGGCCACCACGGAGACCGCGCCGATCGGGATGCCTGCAAGACCGCTCGACCTGAACGCGGCCTCCGTCGCCGAGTTGGAGGCGCGCGGCCTCTCGCCGGCCGGTGCGAGGACGATCGTCCAGGGCAGGCTCCTGACGCCGTACGAGACGAGCGCCGAGGCCCTGGAGGCGCCGGGCCTCACCGCGGCGGACCTGGAGGTGCTCCGGCGCAGGCCTGACGCCGAGCCCCCGGATCCGGGCAAGGAGGCCCACGCCGAGGGGAAGCTCCATCCGGCGGACCTCCGGGTGACCCTCAACCTCGTGGGGGCGCCCCTCTCCGACGCGCTCGATCTCATCCGCTCCCAAACGGGGGTGACCCTCCGGGTCGACCCGGGGGTGGAGGTCGAGCGGACCTTCTCGGTGAAGGGCATGGAGATGTCGCTCGAGGAGGCCTTGGACTTCCTGCTCATGGGGAGCGGGTGCACCTGGCGTGTGGATGGCGACGGGATCGTCATCGAGCGTCGCGCGAAGTAGCGCGGGTCGGGGCTGATCGCGTCCAATCCGGGTTGCTCGAATCAAGGGAGGAACCTCCGTGAGACTACTTCGCAGCGTGGCCCCGCTCGCCGCACTTGTGCTGGCGCAGGTCGGCAGCGCGGACGCGGCCGGAAGGACGTTCGTCTTCGAACGGGGACACCTTCGCTACGAGGCGACGATGCCAGGCGACGCGGCTTCGATGAACCTCCGTACTCCCGAGGAAGAGGCCGAGTTCTACGCCGGCACCGGGTTCTTGGTCGCGGACGACGACATGGATGTGAATGGTTTTCTCATCGGGCACAACGTGGCGACGAGCCTCCAGAATTGCGGCGGCCTCGCCTTCGCGCGATACGTTGGAGGGGCCTACAATTTCCCCACGGGGAGCGCCTGGGAGATGGTCAAAACGCTCGGAGAGCAAGTCGTGGGGACTCCTGCGATCTGGGATGTGGCCGTCTGGCAGCGGGCAGCCGATTCCGCCGAGCACTTCGCGCTCGTCACGAAGATCGAGGATGGAGCGGTCTGGGTCGTCAGCAAGGATGGTACGGAGCGGGTCTACCTCGGGCCTGCCGACAACTTTCCCGCAGAAGCGAAGACCATGGGACAGGTCTCCTACTACCATCTCGACTGGGACTCGATCGACGTCCACCGGGTCGAGGATCCCGAACCGGCGCCGCCTGTACCCGCGGGACGCGTTGAATGGGGCCGGTTCGTGCCGCTGCCGCGCGAGCAGAAGACCCTGATCGAGACCGCAAACGCGGTCACGAAGGAACTGGATCTCGCTCCCTATCGAATCGACCTCGATGGGTCGCAGTGGCGCCTGCGCTGGAGGACCGATGTCAAGCCGGCCACGCCCGAGAGTCCCGGCCCGGCTCCCGACACGATCGAGGTGCCGGTGGAGTGCGAGCTGAGCGTCGGGAAGCTGGCGTCGCGGGACCTGGCGCGCGAGGCGGCGCAGGTGACCGCGGCAAGCTGGGAGAAGGGGATCCCGGCCTGGGAGAAGGGGGCGCAGGTTCTCGCCCATCCGCCGGTCGAGCGCATCGAGGGAGGATGCATCCTCGGGCCCTACGTCAACAACATGGGCGTCTACTGCCAGGCGCAGTGGAGCTGCGGGTCCTACCTCGTGACGATGGTGGTGCACATCGACCACCGCGTGTTCACGGAAGAGGTCAAGACGTGGGCAATGGAGGCGAGCGCCCGCTACGGCCGTTCGATGCGGACGATCCTCGCCGCGAAGATGAACGAGCAGGGCCTCTCGAAGCCCGAGCGGCCTGCTCCGAAGCAGGGTGGGACGACGGGTGCCCCGAGCCTCCGCACGCCGGAGCCACCTGCGCCGGGCGGCGGGAGCCAGCCCGCCGGAACGGGCGGCGAGGGCGACACGCCGGGGACCTCCGATCCCCCGGGGCCCGCGACGGGCTCTCCTGCGGGCGGGACGGACGCGACCCGCCCGCCTCCGAGCGAGGCCGACCGAGCGCTGGCCGCCACTCAGGTCCGGCAGGGCGACGAGGCCCTCGAGCGCGGCAACACCGCGGAGGCCGAGGCTGGATACCGTAGGGCTGTCGAGCTCGACCCGACGCGCGACGACGTGTGGCTGCGGCTCGGCGATCTCCAACGCGACCTCGGTCGCTGGGCGGATGCAGAGGCGGCGTACGGCAAGGCGATCAAGCTTGTGCCGCGCAACCCGTTCTACCACGCCGAGCGAGCCGGGGTCCTCCTGGAGGTCGGGCGTCGCGAGGAGGCCCTCAGGGACGCGCAGGAGGCGCTCCGGTTGGCGGAGCAGAGCGGCGACGAGGAGGAGATGCGCGCCTATCCCGTGTTCGAGAAGCTCGGGCTCCTCAAGTGAGATCTCCACGCGCCTCATGCCGCGAACGCCGCTGACAGGCCCCCTCGAACGCTCTCGTGGCCTCCGCGGCGTCGCCGCGCGCAAGCGCGACGCGCCCCAGGCCGACGTACGCCTCGGCGGAGCCAGGCCTCGCGTCGGGAGGGGGCGCGACGGCCGCACTCCACCGCGTCCTCGTGGGCCTCTTGCAGGAGGCCCGCAAGGCGCCTCAGGCGCGCCCTGTCGAGGAGGACGTCGTCCGACCCGGGATCGACTTCGAGAGCTCGCGAGAGGTCCTCCTCGGCGAGGCGCCAGTCCCCCTGCCTCCGACGGATCTCGGCGCGCGCCCGGAGCGCGGGGGCGCATGCGGGACGGACGGCGAGGAGGCGATCGATCTCCGAGAGAGCCCGTCCCTGGGACGCCGGGTCTCCCGCGCGGGCCAGCGCGGTGATCCGGTCGAGGTCCGCAGCGAGGCGCCTCTCGTCGAGCCAGCGGAGCCCGACCCAGGCCGCGCCCCCGAAGGAGAGGAGGACGGCCATCGCCACGGCGGCCGCAAGCAGACGGCGTCGGGCCCTCCGCCAGAGCCGGGCGAGGGGGGCCGATCGGCCTCGCGCGCAGTGGCTCGGCAACCGCCGCCGCTGCGTCACTTCCGCCGTCTCCGGACAAGGCGGGTCGTACCCCTCGCGTCCGCCATGTTCCATTGGCCCGCAGAAACCGAACGGATTCCATATACGACGTTTACAATCAACTGACGTAGGTCGAGCCGAAGCACCCGTGAGGAGGAGCCGAGCGACATGAGGCCAGGCCCGAACCCGAAGAGGACGAGAGCCGACTCGGGAATCCGCCGGGATGTGCTCCGGCTGGAGTCGATGGTCTCGCGCCATGTTTCGCAGCCCGGAAATCGCGAGGCGACAGAGTGGCTTTGCGAGCGCGTCGCGGCGATCGGGTGGCGGCCCCTCCGGGACGCGTTCAAGTACCAGGGAAGGGCCTACGAGAACGTGCTGGTGGAGGTGCCGGCTGCGGAGAGCGCAAGAACCGGGCAATCGACGTCGAAGTCAGGATCGAGAATCGTCCTGCTGCTGGCGCACTTCGACACGATCGCCAAGCCGCCGGACCGGGCGCCGGGCGCAGACGACAACGCGTCGGGTTGCGCGATCCTGCTCAACCTGCTGGAGGGCTTTCGGCGAGGCGATCCGTCGCCGCGCTGCCGCGTGACGGTCTGCTTCACCAACGCCGAGGAGCCCGGGCAGCATGGGAGCCGACACCTGGCGAAGCGCTACAAGTCCGGCGGGCGGCGGATCGACGCCGTCGTCAATCTCGATGCGGTCGGCACCTGGCCGAGGCCGCTCGGGAAGGGCGGGGCGCTCAACTTCGTGACGAACGAAGCCTCGAGAGGACTGATCAAGGGGCTGCAGCGGGTCCTGCCCTTTCCGATCAAGAAGGCCTCGGAAGACTGGCAGGACGACCACGCCATGTTCTGGGAGCAGGGGTATCGTGCGATCGAGTTCACCGAGCCGGGCTGCACCCCGGTGATGCACCAAGCGGGGGACACCTCCGAGAAGCTCGACTTCAAGAGCCTCGCACGGGTCGCCACAGGCCTGCGAGGGGCGTTCGAGAACGTGACCTGGATCGACGTCTGACCTGGAGACTCGCTGCTCGCCCGTAACGTCCCGTCTTTTCGGAAGCACCCCCAGGAGACCAGCGCATGAGTGTGGGGATGAAAATCCAAGAATTCCCCGTAGCTCTGCACGCACACCACCGCGCCAGGCACCGCACCCTCCTCCCCCACCGCCGACGTCAGGAACTCCTTCACCGTCTCGTAGGTCGCCTTCGCGAGCTTCGCGAGGCGCCGACGATCCCGTCGGAAGGCCCACCTCACCATCTTCGGCACCGAGAAGATCACGTGGCGATGGGGGACCTCCGCGAGCACCTCCTCGACCGCAAACTCCCCGAACTGCACCTGCCGCTTCTTGTGGCATGAGGGACAAAGACAGCGGCTCTTGCAAGAAAACGCCAGGAGGTACTCGTCGCCACACCCGGGACACCGAATCCGCGCGAACCCGAAGTCCAGGATGCCGCACTTCAGGAAGCCGTCCACGACACGGCCGACGACGGGCCGCAGCTCGCCATAGGTCTCCTCGAACCGCTCTTCGTACGCCGCCTCGAACTCCTCGTAGTGCTTGTCGAAGAGGCGCCAGAGCGCCGAGTCCTTCGGCCGACGGGCGCGATAGACGCCCTGAACCGGCTGGCTTGCGACTGCCCCCGAACGGCCCACGGCGAGGTCCCCCTCGGAAGACTCCTGCCTTCCAAGAGGGCCATTCGTCGGCCAACGGCGCGCGATCCCCTCCGATTCTCCGCAACCCTCTCCGCCCCATGGCTCTGCGTGCGTTGGCCGCGTCCGCGGCCGTCGGACCCACTGCTGGGTTTTCCAGCAGTCCCTCGCGGCGGTGTGGTCAATTCCAGCAGCGCTCGCAACAACGCCCAGCGCGGCGTGGACCGGGGGCGACGGGGCGTGATAGGATCCGCCGCGATGATCGAGCTCCCCCTCCGACTCCGCCATTCAGGGGCCCGCGCGAGCGCAGCCGCGTGGCTCATCCCAGGAGACGACCCCGAGGCGTGGATCGAGGAGATCGCCCTGTGGGACGTGCCGATGGCCGGCGTGGCGCTCTACGTCCTTCCGGGCGCGCACGGCGTGCTCGCCATCCCGCCCGAGCCGCCCCGCGAGACGATGCGCGCGCTGCCGTACGCACGCCTCGGAGGCGCGCTGTACGTGCCCGCCGAGGCGCGCGTCGACCCGCCGATCTCCGACGAGGAGGCCTCGCACGTCGCTGACGGCCGCGTGCTCGTCCTCCACCCCGCCGCCGGGCTCGTCGCCTTCCGCGAGGAGGAGGTCCCCCTTCGCCCCGGGGGCCTCGGGGGACAGGCCCTCCGTGTGAGCGCACTCCTCGCCCCACCGCCCCGCACCGAGCGCGCGTGGGACCGAGCCGACCCCGGGATCGCCACGAGTCCGCGCCTCCTCTCCGTCGAGCCGGAGACGACGCCCTCCGTCGACATGATCCTCCGCGAGGCCCGCGGCGACATCGGCTCCGCCAGCCCCGACCAGATCCCCGCCGCCCCCGACGAGCCGAAGAGGAACCCCGCCGCCCAGGCCGGAGGGTGGCTCAAGCGGCAACTCGGCAAGGCCAGGCAGTGGATGGGCGGAAAGGGCAGCCGCGCCCCCTCGCCTCCCCCCGACCTCGACGACAAGCGCGCCAGGGAGATCCAGCGGCTCATGGGGCTCCTCTCCGCCAACCCCGACGAGGGGCTCCGCTACGCCCTCCCCCTCCGCGACATCGGGGCCCGCGGCGTGGCCGCTCCCAGCTCGCACCTCTCCCCGCGCGACGTGAATTTCGACCTGAACCGCCTCCGCGGCGGCCGGGCGGGCGACTCCTGGAGCGTCCCCGCCGATGTCCTCGCCTCCCTCCGCGCGCGCTACCGAGACCTCGCCAACCGCGAGATCCGCCAGGGTCGCTACCGCCGCGCCGCGTACATCTTTGCCGAGCTCCTCGGCGACCACGCCGCCGCCGCAGCGACGCTCGCCCAGGGGAAGCATTTCCGCGAGGCCGCCGTCCTCTACCGCGACCACCTCAAGCAGCCGCTCGCCGCCGCCAGGTGCCTCGAGGAGGGGGGCCTCTTCGCCGAGGCGATCGCGATCTACGAGGCCGAGGGGCAGCACCTCACGGCGGGAGACCTCTACGCGCGGATCGACCGCCCCGAGGAGGCCGCGCAGGCGTACCGACGGGCCGCGGAGAAGCTCAAGCAGGAGGGGAACCTCCTCGCCGCGGCGCGCGTGCTCGAGACGAAGGTGCAGGCGAACGACGAGGCCCTCGCGCTCCTCGCCTCCGCGTGGCCGTGGAGCGACCAGGCGGTCCAGTGTCTGGGCGCGCGCTTCGAGCTGCTCGGGAGGCTCGGCCGCCACGAGGAGTCGGGGAGGCTCGTGGTGGCCCTGCGCCAGGCGTCGGCGCCGACGGTGCGGTCGAGCGACCTCGTGCGGGGCCTCGCGGAAGTCTCCGCGCGCTACCCCGACCGCGGCGTGCGCAGCCGCGCGGCCGACGCGGCGCGCGTCGTGGCGGGACAGAGGCTGCCGCGAGCCGACCTCCAGGAGACGGGGGCCCTCGTCCAGGACGTCTCGCGGCTCGCGCCCGAGGACCGGCTGCTCCAGCGCGACGCGCAGCGCTTCCACGCGCGACGGCGGGACCTCCTCTCGGCGAGGAGGCTGCCGGGGGCGCGGAAGGAGGCCCCGGAGCAGGTCGGCGGCTTCCAGCTCGCGCGCGATGTGACCTGGAGGTGCGCGGCGTCGCACGGGAACGTCTTCTACGCGGCGGGTTTTAGCGCGCGAGGCCCCGTCGTCGTGCGCGGCCTCTGGAACGGGCAGATGCAGCGCGTCGACTGGAAACTCCCGGGCCACGGGCGGTGCCCGCTCGCGCTCCTCCCGAGCCTCCACCAGCGCGACCCGATGATCGCGGTCCTCGTCGGAGGCCCCCACCTCGACCTGCTCAAGCTCGCCGCGTCGGACTCGATCCCGGTGACGACGCTGGTCGGGACGCCGCACTGGATGCCCGAGGGGGCTCGCGCCGTCGCCTACGGCGTCGGCCGCCACGCGTGGGTCGCGAGGCAGACCGACGAGGGGCAGGTCCTCGCGGCGTACTCCGCCGAGGGGCAGCTCGTCTCGACGCACGCGGTCCCGGCCGGCGCCGTGGAGGGCTCCACGATGGACGACGCCCCTCCCCCGCCGCTACTCGCCTGCGCGAACGCGGTGTTCCTGGGGCTCGGGCCGCACCTCCTGATGATGAACCCCGGGCAGCCGGTGTCGGTGGTCGACCTGGGGCAGTGGGTCCTGGGGCTGGTGCCGTACATGCCGACGAGCCACCCTCGGATCGCGGCGACGTGCGACACGGGGGGCATGGTCTTCTGGGTCGGTGCGACCTGGGGGAGGCACCGTCCGATTGGGGAGGGGCTGGTGAGGCCCGTGGCGACGTTCACGCAGGACGGATCGCTCGTGATTCTGGGCGAGCGCGAGGGGCACGTCTACGACACGCGGGAGCTGAAGGCGACGCTGCGCCAGACGTTCGACGCCCCCGCGGAGCCGCCGCTCGCGCTGGTCCCCGCGGCGCGCTCGAACGAGTTCGCCGTCTTCGGCCGCGACGGTGACGTGCGGATCCTGCGCCTGCCGAAGGCGTGAGGCGGCATTCAACGGGAGAATCGGGGAAGAACCGCGGGGCCCGGTACGCGGAGCGGAACAGCGACGGCGCCGGGCTGGCCGTCACCAGCGGCGCGCCCGTGACTTCCACGCGGGCCGGCCGCGGGGAGGACGCGGCCTTCCCGTCACGGCACGCAAGCGAACCCCTGGACACGGAAGTGACGATCCAGCGTGAACACGCGAGCCATGCTGGACTGGCGGATGAGGTGGAAGCTCACACAATCAACCAGGCTAAGCCTCCGCTGCGAGGCCGCCAGCACACCCGCCATTCCTGCGGCGTGGCAGTCCTCGTCCACCCGTTCGACATCGAGGACAGGCAACACGTCGCCCTGGAACGTACGGACGGCCTCCAGGCCGATTCGGTGCTGCAGGAGAGCCAGCGTCTCGAGGAGCACGTAGTTGGAAGTCCTCAGGGAGTCGCCCGAGGCAATCAGGTCGCTCCACGTCCTCTTGGCCCGCTTGTGATTCTGGTCGTCCGCGTCGAGGACCGCCAGGAACGCCGAGGTGTCGATGAAGGTCGTCATCGGGCGAAGGCCTCGGCGAGATGCTCGTCGTGACGAGAGGAGAGGTCCTTCCTGCCGGACCGGAACTTGCCTGCCGCCGCGAGCGCCCGCGCCCGCCGCTCCTCGCTCGAGGGCCCAGGAGCGCCAACAGGAAGCGTCTCCACGGCCTGACGGATGGCCTCGGCAAGGGAGATGCCACGCCGCACCGCATACTCGCGGAGCTTGCGAAGATTCCCCTCGCTCAACTGGACCTGCGTACGAATCATGGGTGCCTCCATGGTGTAGGATCTGTCGTCATGCTATCACCATCCCACACCGGCCGCAAGCGGCCTCAGCCCTTCGTGGCGGGCGCGAGCATCGATCCGCGCAGCCTCGTCCATGCCTCGTAGCCGCGCACGAGTGGATCCACGCGCGGGAGACGCGTTCAACGGGCGAGCCGCCCCAGGAGACGGCCGGCGCCCCCTGCTTGGGCGCAGGCTAGCCGTTGCTCCGGAGGGCGTGGATGCGGACGGTTGACGCCACCCCTTTCAGGTGAACCTCGGACGCCAACGGCCGAATCCCCTGGGAGGCCAACCAGTCGACGACGCCCTGGTCGCGGAGGACGTCGTCGGAGAGGAGAACCTCGCCGGCCCGACTCTCCCCCTGCACCCGGGCTGCGACGTTCACCGTCCTCCCGAAGTAGTCGAGGCTGCGATTGCTCGTGACGGCGATCGCGGGTCCCCGGTGGAGTCCGATCTTCACCTCGATCCCTCCGAGGACGTCCCCTTCGCGCTTGAATCTCCTCTGCACTTCGATCGCCGCACGCACCGCCGACTCGTTCGACGGAAAGGCCGCCATGACCGCATCGCCGATCGTCTTCACGATACCCCCGTCGTGCTCGCGGATCACCTCCGTCATCACGCGGAAGTGCTCCTGCACGCGCGCGTAGGCCCGCGCGTCGCCGAGGGCCTCGTACAGCTCCGTCGACCCCTTGATGTCGGTGAACATGAGCGTCACGTTGCGAATCGCGAAGGAGGCGTCGGGCGAGAGGAACTCCCCCGCGAACAGGTCGCGGAAGTCCTGCTGGCTCGTGACATACGCTGCGCTGACCCAGTTGCGGACCTGGCCGACGGGGCGGACGAGGAAGCCGTTGATCGTCGGGTAGCGGGAGGTCACGGCGATCTCCGCCCTCCCCGGCGCGAGCGCGAACTCCGGCGGGTCGATCCGCCCATCGGCGGCGACGACGACGTCGACGTGCCGCGGTCCGCCTTCCACGACGCGTACCCGGGCCGCCAGGTCCAGGTGCGGAGGGACCCACACGGTGTAGTCGCCGGGCTCGAACGCCCCGGCGAACGACTTCACGTCGCCGAGGAGGATGGTCCCGCCAATCGTGAAGTCGCGCCCCTCGCGTGGGAGGACCTCGTTGAAGAACGCGAGCTGGCCCGCGAAGTCGCGCTCCGCGAAGTCGGTGTAGGCGACCGGCCTCACGGCCGGGTTCGGCGTGAAGGTCACCTCGACCTGGTCCTCCAGGTCCACATCCCAGTCGAGCTTGCAGAGGCCGCAGTGGGCCGCGTTCCGCAGCCCGATGAGGTGCTTGTAGAACTCGGGGATCCCGCTGCAGGCGGGGCAGTGGATGTCCCAGGCGAGGTCGAAGAGGCCGATCCGCGTGGCGAAGAGGAAGGCCCGAAGGGCCTCGCGGCGGGGCAGGCCGGTTGCCTCCGCGATCCGGAAGGCGTTCACCTTGTAGCAGTCGAAGTCGGAGCCCCGTTCGAGGAGGCGACGGATCTCGGCCACGGCCTTCGGATGGGCAGCGGAGGCCTCCAGCTCGGCGAGTCCCTGGGCGAGCGTGGTCACGCTTCCCCCCCCGAATCGACGAGAGGCCTGAGCAGCGCGGCGGTCAAATCGTTCCAGCTCGGCGAGCCGAGCCGCTCGACCGCGCGCGCGACGACGGCCTCGATCCACCTGGACGTCGCCCTTCGCGCTGCCATCTGGGGCCCCCACACGTGGCGGTTGTTGTAACCACACGGTATGGGCGGGGACAGGAAAAGCGGCGTGTCCCTTCGTAGCGCTTCGAGGCATCGAGGAGGGCAAGGGCGACGAGGGAATTCTCCCACGCGCCGGTCGAGAGGTCGAGTTCCGCGGCTCGACCGTTGCGGTCGACCGCCGCGAGGGGTACGATCCGCTCTGTTCGCGGGAGGCCCGGGCGCCAGCCTATCCAATCTCCTGTTGCTCAAGTTGATCATCCAAGATGAAGAGAATGAATCCTAAGCCAGTTGGAGAAGAGACGAAACCAGCGGTCCCGGCGGACCTGCGCAAAGCCCTCGCGGCGTCCCCCAGGGCCGAGGCGGCGTGGAAGGACCTCACGCCGATCGGGCGCCGGGATTTCATGAGTTGGATCAACGAGGCCAAGCAGGCAGGGACGCGCCAACGCCGGATCGAGAGGTGCTGCGAGAACCTCGTGAAGGGAAAGCGGCGCCCCTGCTGTTATGCGGTCGTGCCGATGGACCTTTACAAGGCCCTTGGGAACGCACCGACGGCGAAGGCCCAGTGGAGCGCCCTCACCGCGGACGAGAAGAGAGATTTTTCGGATTGGGTCGAGGCATCCGAAGACAAGGCGACGCGGAAGGGCCGGATCCAGGAAGCCTGCGCGATGCTCGCGGCCGGAAAGCCATGCCCATGATGGTTGTGCGGCAAGCAATGTGAGGGGGGCGATGCGGACCTCTTTCGCGACGCGATCCAGACGGCCGAGGACGGCGAGTTCATCCCGAGGCCTGGAGACGGCCGGCGTCCCCTACTCCACGGCGCGCAGCGTGGCGCCGCCGTGGTGCGTCGCGCGGGGACGGAGGCGAACGGGCACGAAGCCGCGCGTGAACCGCGCGTCCGTCGCCTGCGCCGACCAGACCAGAGCCTCCCCGCGATCGAGCCTCGCCAGCCTCGAGGCCGTCAGCCCCGCCATCGCCTGGTTCGAGCGCTGCAGGTGCTTCACCCAGGACGGCGAGTTCATCCTGAGGAGGAGGCTCATCGTCGACAACTCGATGACCGAACGCGGCACCGACTCCGGGTCCTGCGAGGCGATCAGCACCGACGTCCCGCGATGCCTCATCTCCCGCACCAGCTCCACGAGCCCTCCGACGAGCGCCTTGTTCTCCAGGTACTTGTGCGCCTCGTCGAGCACCACGAGCTTGTTGAAGCGCTCGCCCGACATCCCCCTCCGCGACGCCGCGCCCAGGATCACGAGCAGCAGCCCCAGCGCCTTCTCCTTGTCGATCAACTCGTCGCGCAGGTCGACGATCAGCAGCCGCCCCGGCCGCACCAGCGACGCGAGGTCGCCCTCCTCCCGGAGATACGGCTTCGCGAACTCCAGGCGCTGCCGCGCGAGCCCCTTCTGCGCGGGCGTCAGGCCCGAGTCCTCTATCCCCCCTTCGAGGCGCGCGGCCGAGAGGTCCTCCCCCAGCTCCCCCAGCAGCGACCGCACCTGCTGCGCATACATCTGCTGCCCGAGCCCGCCCATGAGGAACATCCAGGCCCGCACGTCCAGCTCCCGCGGGCCGAACGCGATCGGCTCCACGGCGACGCCGGGCATCTCCCTCCGCCGCGCCTCCAGCTTCCGCGGAGGCACGAGCACGCAGACGTCCGCGAGCCCCCTCGGCGTCCCGCCGTACGTCGTGCGCAGCGAGGCAACCTCGTCCGCCACGCCGTTCGGCTGGGTCATCGAGAGGAACTCCGGCGCCTGCTCGACGTTCTCCGTGTAGTGGAAGACCACGCCCGCGAGGGGCGACCGGAGCAGGTTCAGGCCCTCCTGCCGATCGAGGGCCGTCTCGAGCACCAGCCCCAGCGCGTAGCTCTTCCCCCACCCCTGCGTGCCGAAGAGCGTCACGGTGTGCGTGCCGTCGAGGTCGATGGCGACCTTCCCCTCTTCCGTCGCGCCGAGCACACCGTACTGCGCGGGCCTCCCCGCTGCGCCCAGGAAGATGGCCGCCTCGGGGGCGACCTGGGGAGCGGCCGTGGGGACGGTCCGGGCGGCCGATGGCGCGGGCCGCCCCACCCGCGACACCTCGACCTGGCTCTCCTTCTCGCGGTCGTGGTCCCGCCTGCGGCCGAAGAGCGCGGCGCAGCGCGTGTCGCTCGGGCAGGCCGCGCACAACGCGGGGTCGTTCGTCGAGGGCGGAGGAGGAGACCCCTTCCGCCACGCGTCCCACCCCTCCATCTCCGACAGGAGCTTCGGGACGACCTCCTCCACCCACGGCCGCATCTCGTCGGCCGCGGGCTCGATCCGCTCCATCTCGGGCTGGAAGTAGACGAGCGACGGCGCCGCCTTCACGCCCTTCGCCGTCGCGAGCATCCAGGCGTAAAGCGCGATCTGCAGGCGGTCGAGCGGCTCGTCGGGCCGCCGAGTCAGCTTGTACTCGAGCAGCTCGAACCGCCCGTTCCCCTCGTGCCAGAGGAGGGAGTCGAGCCGCCCCACGATGCGCGGCGTCTTCGACCCGCTCGTCGAGAGCGGGAGCTCCGCGATCGGGCAAAGCCGATCGAGGGCGCTGGCCATGGGCATCCGCTCGCGCGCGGACCAGAGCGCCTCCGCGAACAGCCCCGCGGCCTCGCGGAGGGAGACGCCGAGGTCGGAGAGGGCCTGTGCCGGGCCGCTCCACGCATCGATTAGGGGAAAGGCGCAGCGGTCGTAGAGGACTCCGAAGAGGACCTGCGCCGCCTCGTCGCGCGTCTTCGCGCGCCCCAGGTCATCGGCCAGCACCTTGTGTGGAGCCGCGAGGAGGTCTGCGAACCGCGCGACCGCGTCGTGGAAGAGGTTTCCGAGCGTGCGCGGCCCGGGCTCGGCGGAGAAGAGCGTCCGCGCCCCCTCGTGCCGCGCGAGCCAAAACAGCCGCGGGCAGCGGAGGGCCGTGCGCAGCTCGGTGACCTGGCAGTGCCAGCTTGCTGGGGTGCAGGGACGGCGCTCGGCCATCTACGACCTCCGCGTGGGGACCCACGCGAGGACGGGGTCCTCTCCGCCGTAGATCCGAAGGCACCCCGCCTCCCGGAGGCCGTGCGCCGCGGCCATGACCTCCTGAAACGGGCACCCGAGCCGCTCGGCCGCCTTCCTTGCGCCGACGATCCGTTCGGCCTCGACGAGGCGCTTCAGTTCGGGGTCGCGGTCGACGCTCGACGCGGGGGCGGGTGTCGCGGTCGCACCGCCCTCGCCCAGGAGCCGTTGGAGGAGCGCGTTCCCCTCCAGGTGGCCCCTCGTGCCGAACATGGGGACCAGCTCCTTGCGTGTCACGGTGAGGCTGCCCTCCTGCACCTCCGCGGAGTCGACCGCGGCGAGGAGCTTCCGCGCCGCGAGGAGTTGTCGGTAGGTCTCAGTCTCGAGGAAGAAGAGCCCGCCCCCCGCCGCCTGCAGGGCCGACACGATCTCCTCGCTCTTCGGGCCCGGCTTGTAGTCCCGGTGGTCGGCGGGGCGGATCAGGATCGCCTCGGTCGCGTTCCTCTCCTTCGCCAGCTCCTGGAGCACGCTCACGCGGCCGTGGAAGCCCCTGCCGTGGGTGGTCGCGGAGACGCCGAAGATCAGGACGCGCCCGGTCGAGCCGTCTGCGAGCGTGAAGTACCGCTTCGCCCCCTTTCGGACCGGCGCGAGCTTCCACCGATCGGTCGCCTCCTTCCCGCGCCCGTCGAGGTGGACCTTGAGGAGGTCGACGACCACCTGGAGGACGGCGTCCTCGTTGTCGAGGTCGGCGGAGAGGTCGGGCGGGATCGCGTTGAGCGTCCGCTCGCGATGGCGATCGACGAGCGACTGCGGCGTCGGCGCCGGACGCTGCGGAGGGGCGGCGCCGCCCCACGGCGGAGGGGTCCGGCCGAGGTTCTCCTCCAGCATCTCCCCGCATTGTCGGAGCACCTCGCGAATGGAGACGCCCCGCTTCGCGAGGTCCTCCGTGAACGACTCCGCGAACGGCCACCCGTCGGCCTCCTTCCGGTCCGCGCAGAGGAGTGCGATCCGCACGCGGATGACCTCGCGGACTTCCTCGGCGGTCGCGGAGCGGAGCTGCAGCGTGCAGGCCGTCAGGCGCTCGGCGACGGAGGTCGGCATCCCGCCGGCCCGCGAGATCTCCTGCCAGGTGTCAGGGAGCATCGAGATCAGGACCAGGATGTTCGGAACGCTCCCGCGAATGCCCGTGAGGACCTTCCCCAGCTCGACCCGCGGGTCGACGCCGTCCTCCGGACGCGCGGTCTCGAGCTGATCGAAGGTGAGCAGGAAGGGGCGATGCCACTTCGAGAGGAGGCCGAGCGTGGCGAGGGCGCGGATCGCGCGTTCCTCGGAATCGAGGTTGGCGGGGACGCCGAGCTCGCGCAGGTCCTCCTCGGCGACCTCATCCCCCTTCACCCAGCGCTCGGCGAGTCGGTTTATCGTGCGGTCGCCCGAGGTGCTGCGCGTGAAGCACTGCAGGAGCACATCGACGTACTCCGCGTCGGCGCGGGGCTCGCGGTCCCGAAGCCAGGCGTTGACGAGGCGGCGGGCGGCCTTCCCCATCCGCGGATCGCTGACGGCCGCGAAGAGGCGCATCGGCTCGCCTCCGAGCAGCGTGAGGAGCGACTTCGCCTCCTGGGAGGTCTCGCGGCCCCCCTGCTGCGCCACGTCCTGGAGGATGGCGCGAACGGCGTCGAAGCAGAGGCGCGTGAGCTGCTTGTACAGGACGCCCGGGGCGGTCTGGAGCAGGCTCTCCATCACGTTGCGGAGGATGGAGTGGGCAATCCGCGCGGGGTCGAAGTATGGGTCGACGTGGACGAAGAGGCCGTCGTCGGCGATGCGCCTGCGCAGGCGGGCGAGGAGGTGGGTCTTGCCCGTGCCGGCGGGGGCGAGGAGGAGGGCGTTCCGCATCTCCCCCTTCTCCTGGACCTCGCGGAAGAGGTCGAGGACCCGCTGGGTCTGCCGCGCGTGGATCGACTCGACATCGAGGCCGGCGATGTCCGCCCACGGCGTGTCGACGATCTTGCTCTCGAACGGATTCGGGCCCTGCTGGAGACGCTGCAGGCACTCGCTCATCGCTCGTCGCTCCAGGTCACGAAGTAGCGGAGGGAGCCGTCGCGCGGGTTCCTCAGCGCCTGCGCGAGGTCGGCGGCGGGGACGCTGGACGCGTCGTTCAGGGGCACCAGCTCGAGCACGCGGCTCGAGGCCAAATCGAGGAGGAGCTTGTCGAAGGCCTTGCGGTCGGCGACGACGCCGAGCTCCTCGCGGACGGCTTCCCAGAGCCGCGGCACCGGGACGTAGCCGAGGAAGCGGCCCTCCCGGTCGATGCGGTGGTAGATGGAGCGGAGGCGATCGACGAGGCTCTCGACGACGGGGGCGGGGGGGGCCGCGTGGAGGACCTCGCGGACGCGGCGGAGCAGCTCGCCGGCGATCCGCTTCCGCTCGGCGGCGCGGGACCGCTGCTCGGACCAGAAGGCGACCTCGGCGTCGATCGCGGCGAGGCCCTTCTGGGCGCGCGCCGCGAGCCTGGCATGGCGGGCGGCTTGTTCGAACGCGGGGCGCTGGGCGGCGAGGGAAGCAAGGGCGGAGTCCGCGTCGGAGGCGCCCTCGTCGCACGCGAGGGCCTCCTTGCGGAGGGCCTCCTCGAGGGTGTCGACGAGGGGCTTCGCGCGCGAGCGCGCCGCGGAGGGCCTTCTTGGCTTCTGGAACTTCGGGAGGGGCGGAGGAGGAGGGGGGGCCTTGTATCGGCTCGGGGGCTCGGCTGCACCCTCCTCGACGAGCTTCCCTTTCTGCACGAGGGCATCGACGAGGCGCTTGAGCAGCGCGGGGTCCGCGTCGCCGAGCACGGCGGTCAGCTCGTTCCAGCTCGGCGCTCCGAGCCGCTCGACCGCGCGCGCGACGGCGGCTTCGGTCAACCTGGACGTCGCCCTTCGCGCTGCCATCTGGGGCCCCCCCACGTGGCGGTTGTTGTACCACACGGGACGGGCGGGAACAGGAAAAGCGGCGCTCCAGGTCACCGGCAGAAATGCTGCGATTGGGGACACTGTAGGGACGAAGTCGGGGAGATTCCGACACAGCCCCGAAGGGGCGTCCCAAGATAGCCAGGGGCGAAGCCCCTGGAACCGGACGTCAAGGCTGTTTTGAAGCCCTGAAAGGGCGCCCCATCCGGCTGACCTCGATGGGTCGCCCCTTCAGGGCTCTGCTCCCTCGGGGCCCGTTTTCCAGGGGCTTCGCCCCTGGCTATCTTGGGTCGCCCCCTTCGGGGCTCTGTCGGATTCCTCCCGACTTCGTTGCTACAGTGTCCGATTGGAGCCTGTCGGTGGGCGCCATCCCGTGTCGCCTGCGTGGAGCTCTGCATGGACTACTTCCGGGGATGGTCCTCGCCTTCGATGGGGCGCGTGATCATGATCCCCTCGCACTCCGTCCATCCCCCGGCGGCGGGGCCGCCCTTCGGCCAGGCGTCTACGCGGTCGACCCCCGCCGCGCCGCGGTCCTTGCGATAGACGACGAGCTTTTCGTCGACGATGTACGTGAACCTCGTCGAGCCGCCGTGCTTCGCCGGCCAGGCGCAGAGGGCCCAGGCCGATGGGTGCGTGCTCGGGACGCCCGCTGCGTCCGGCACCTGCGCGTACGGGCGCCCCGACGCGTCCATGCGAATCGCCGAGAACCAGTACCCCTCGTGCGGCACGGCCTCACCCTGGGAGTACGCCGCGAACCCCGCCTTGTCCGCGCGCGCGACCTCGACCTCGATCGCCTCGACCTTCCCCCACTCCGCGGCACGGTAGTGCAGGCTCGCCACATCCCGCGTCCAGTAGTCGGGCAGGCCATTCCCGTCCATGTCCTCCGCCTTCCAGTCGCCCTCCACCAGGCCCAGGCGGACGAGCGTAATGATCACGCTCAGCTCGCGTTCCTCGTCGGGCAGCCCCTCCGATCCCGGCCCGTCGGGCAGCTCGATCACCCGAATCGAGCCCTCCTCGATCGTCACCTTCGCGATGTATCCGGCCTTCACCGGGGCGTCGCCCGGTGCGAGGTCCACGACGACCCCCTCCGCGCGGACCTCCCTGACCGTCCCCGTCCTCGCCTCGACGAACTCGTCGAGGCCCTCGAGGATCCACCCAATCACGACCCGGTCCCCGGCGCTCGGCTTTGCACCAGAGGGCAGCTCGACGAACGCCTCGCTCCCCTCGACCCGGGTCACCTGCCCCGAGAGCTCCTCTGCGGAGAGCACGCCCGCGCTGCCGGCCACCAGGGTCAGCAGGGCCAGGCCCAGCAAGCCGTTTCTCATGGTTCCGCCTCCACAGCGATCTCTCGTCTCGAGAGCGCCTCTACTTCGGATGGACGAAGATCGTGACCGCCGAGCCGCGCGGCGCCCGGCCGCCCGCGGCCGGGGACTGCCTCTCGACGGTTTCTCCCTTGCCCGTGGGCGCGCGTCCAGAGGCGGCCGCGAAATGGATCGAGAATCCGGCTCCCACCAGCGCCGCCTTGGCGTCGCGGGCGGACAGGCCGACGACCGAGGGCACGACGACTCCCTCGGCGTCTCCGCCGCCGTAGGGGCCGTAGACCACGAGGGTCACCGTGGCGCCCCTCTTGACCTTCGTGCCGGCAGGGGGCGACTCGGTCTCCACATGTCCGGCCGCTGCGGCGTTCGGCGTCTCCCGGTGCGAGGCGGCGAACGCCACGTTGAGCCCGACCGCCTTCACGTCCGCGCTCGCCTCCTTCGCGGCCACGCCAGCCACGGATGGGACCTCCACGAACTCTTCATCCGTCGCGACCGCGGGGGTCTCCGGTCCGGCGTAGTCGCGGTTCGTCTGCGTCCCTCCCGCCTGGGGGAACCCCTCCTTGCAGAACAGGCTCCCCTCGTCCAGGAGGAGCGTCACGACCCGCTCCTGGATGGAGGAGTACGTCGGCGCGTACCCATGCAGGACGCGCGGGACCGTGGTGGTGTACCGGTCGGGAAGGCCCCCCTTCGAGCTCTCTTCCCGGACGGTGGCGTCGTTCGGGCAGTTCCCGAACAACGCCGCGCGGATCCGTCTCCCGTTGGAATTCCGCATGGCGGCGAGCTGGTCGTTCGCCCACTTCAGGTTCTGGTTCGCCGCTTCCCACTCCGCCCCCGCGGGCTCCATGTACTTCATCTTGTCGGCCAGGTCCCGCACCCGTTTCAGCGCCTCCGCCTCCTGGTCGCATCGCCGCGCGATGTCCTCCGCGTCCTTCGGCTGCCCCATCTTCGTCCAGGCGGTGACCAGCAGGCTCTTCGTCGAGTACCCCCAGAGCATCTCGTACCGCCCCTGGTAGAGGGCGCCGAACTCCATCATGTCCTCGTCCTCGCACGTGCAGGCGATCGCGTGCGAGGGGATCAACGTCCGCCCGACGTTCTTCAGCGCGCGGCTGCCCGGCGTCTGATCGCGGGTGCCTCCCGTCAGGTTGATGCCGGACCTCGCCCAGAGCTCGTACGCCATCCCCAACTTCGAGTTCCCCTGAAACCCCGCTCCCAGGCAGAGGAGGCTGGCCGAGAGCTGGTCGAAGTTGCCGATCTCGGTCCCCGCCTCCTTCAGCTCGTGGTAGACGGTGAGCGCGGTGCAGTTGTCCGACCCCATGTGCGTCGTGCTGACCGTGATGAGGCGATGGATGTCGCCGCGCGCGAAGTTCTCCTTGCGGTGGTAATAGCAGGCCCCGTCGTGCTCGCACCCGCGCGGATTGGTGAAGTGAATGTGGTCGTCCGGCCGCGGGGCGCTCGCGGCGCCCCTCGCGTACATCCGCGCGATCACGCCTCCCTGGCTGTGGCAGACGAGGTCCGCCTGGGTCGCCGCGAAGCCCTCCTTGCGGAGCGCCTCGAGCGCGTCCTTGATCCCGCCGGAGTTCTCCCAGACCGTCTTGGCGTTGTCCGTGAACGCGCTCGGGTCGGTCTTGCCGTTCGTCTGCTCCCAGTCCACCATGAACACGCGGAGGGCCTCCTGCTGGAGCCGCGTCTTCATCGTCACGCTGCTGTGGGGGCTCAGCGTGTCCCAGCAGTCGCTCGGGCGGTCGTACGTCCCGTGCACGAGGACCACGGGCGGTCGGATCAGGTTGAAGGAGCCCCCGGACTTGAGCTCCTCCTTCGCCGGGTCGGTGGGGCGGAAGTGGAAGTTCACCTGCACCGGTCGTGCGCCGCGGCCCGGTCCGAGCGCCTCCGGTGGGGCGTAGAACGCGAACGCGTACCAGGTCCGCTCCTTGTCCGGCCCGGTGGCCACGGCGTCCACCGTCAGCTTGCGCTTCCCCTCCTGGCCGAACGGGTCCGATCCGAGTTCGTACAGCCCGCCCACGCCCTCCTCCCCGTCGATCGAGAAGTCGGCGGAGCCGGCCTCCGGGACCCGCATGCGGAGGATGAGATAGCTCGCCCCATCGGCGACGGCCCCCTTCCGCCGCGCCTTGCAGACCGCCGCGGTCTCGACGGTGCGCTTCGCGGCGTCCGGGTCGTCCCGGTTCGCCCAGATGTCCGTGTAGTCGAAGAAGCTGTTGTACTTCGGATTCGCGTCGAGGACCTCGACGCCGTTGCGGAGCCTCCGCTTGAGGACGAGCTTGCCGCTGATCGCGGAGCCGCCGTCGATGCACCAGGAGAAGCGCGCGGCCGCGTCGGTCCCCGCCATCCAGGCGTCGGCATTCTCCCAGGGACCGGTGCACTCGACCGGCTCGTCGCCGGGGAGCTTCACGTTCACCACCATCTTGAGCCGCGGCCAGTTCTTGAGGAGCCTCTGCGCCTCCTCGGGGGTGACCGCCTCGGCCTTGACCGTGCCGAACAGCGGCACTTCCCCCTCGGTCTTGTAGCCGTTCTCCCGGAAGTCCGCCTCCCACTTCTCCCACTCCGACTTGGTCTGGTTGAAATCGAAGCTCGTCTCCCAGGTGTAGAGCTTGGCGCCGTCGTCGGACGAGTCGACGGTAACCATCAGGTCCTTGAACATGTCCTTCAGGGGCTTGGGGGGCGCATCGGCCTTGAAGGGGAACTCGCCGGTCAGCTTGAGGCGGTCCTCGCCCCCAGCCTGGACGGTGACGGCCTGCCATCCGTCCGAGGCAAGCTGCTCCTGGACCTTCTTCGGGTCCGTCTCCCCCATCGTTCCCTGCACCCCCTCAAACTGGATGACGCCCGAACCGTCTTCGGCGTACTCGATGGTGTAGGTGTTCGAGATGCAGCCGAGGCCGACGGCGACGATGACGGAGAAGAGCCAGAGGGCGTACGCGCGGTTGCGGGCAATGTCGCGCTCGGCGGCGGGCATGCGCGGGTCCATGGAGGTCTCCCTTCGTGCGGATGGTGTGCTTCGCGTCGCAGGTCCCGATCGGCCGAGGGGGTCGCTCGACCCAGGTGCGCCCGAAGACTGCCCGCAAACGACGATAGTTTGTGTCCGAGACAATACAGGCGGGGGCGGAGCGGCGTCAAGCGACGGCGCTGTCGGCACGCACCGCGCGGGGGCGCGGATGGAGCGTGTCGGTGAGGGCCATCCCGTGTAGACTCGGCCCGGCCAGCTCGGATGGCGGCAGAGATGGACTCCACCCGGGTCCGGCGATCGGCATGGCGAGACGACGGGGATCGGAGGATCGCATGCGCGGAACGATGCTGTTGTGGGTCCTGGTCGCTCTTCCCCTGCTCGCCGAGGAGAAGGCGGTCCCGTGGCTCGGCGTCTCGATGACCGTCGAGGGGACCGTCCCCGAGGTCGAGGGGAGGAAGTTCGATCGCGCCATCCGGGTGCACGAGGCCGTCCCTGGATCGCCCGCCGACAAGGCGGGCCTGCGCGCGGGGGACCTCCTCGTCGAGGTCGAGGGGGTCGACTTCGCGAAGGACGCCGAGGGGCTCCTGACCCGGCTCCGCGACGCGATCGCGGCGCGAACCGTCGGGGACACGCTCGCCGTCGCCGTCGTGAGGGACTCAGTCGATCGGACGGCGCGCCTCGGGGGTGAGCCGCTGGACGACCCCGCGGCCTGGGCCGATCCGGAGGCCTTCCTGCGCGCGCGGCCGCCCGGGGCGCCGCTCGAGCTGACGGCGCTACGCAAGGTCCACCGGGTCGAGTTCCGCGTGACGCTCGAGGCGAGGCCGCAGCTCGCGACGCAGGCGGCCATGCCGCCCAACGCGGAGATCCTCCCCGAGGGGGTCGCGGAGCCGCCCGAGGAGGCCCTCGCCGCAGCCCTCCGCGAGGAGCTGGGGATCGAGGCCGACTACCAGGACCTCCTCTCGCGGCTCGCGAAGCTCCACGAGCAGGCCGATCCGTTCCGCCTGCGTCGCTTCGCCTATGCGCACCGGGCACCCTTCCGCATGGCCCCGCTCGCCCGGGCCGCCGCTGCGGACATGCTCACGGATGGGGGGTTCGCGCGCGCGTTCGCCTGGCTTGATCGCCCCCCCGCGCCCGTGCAGGCGCCGCTCTCCCCCGCGGGCCTGACGATCGACCAGCGCGTGGACGAGATCCTCGAGCGCCTCGGACGCGCCCGGGCGTGCTGGGACCGTGCCTTCGCGGGAATCTCGCGCGAGGAGCGCGACTTCGCCCTGAAGCAGCTCGCGGCCCTCTCCGACGCCTTCGTCGACACGCTCGTCCTCCAGAGCGACGAGAAGCGCGAGCGGATCGAGCCGAACCTGCGGCTGACGCGCCTCGCCGCCCGCGTGGACTTCGCCGCGCTCTTCGAGGCCGCCCTCTTCGTCCAGGAGGTCCAGCGCGGCGCGGATTGGATCCGGGCCGACCTGGAAGCGGCGTGGGAGGCCGCGGGGCGCCCCGCGGACGTGTTCTTCACGAGGGACTCGTCGCTCGGGAAGGTGGTGATCGGCGGCAAGGGCCGCACGTGGTACCGGGAGGACGCGGCGGTCCTGATCGACCTCGGCGGGAACGATTTCTACACGAACAACGCGGGGACGAGCGCGGGGGACGCCCTGCCGCTCGCGATCCTCATCGACTACGACGGGGACGACGCGTACGAGGCGACGTTCGACTGGACGCAGGGCGGCGGGAGGCTCGGCGTGGGCGCCCTCCTCGACTGCGCGGGGAACGACTCGTACATCGGCCGCCGGTGGGCCCAGGGGGCGTGCGCGATCGGGGTCGGGTCGCTCACCGACCTCGCGGGGAACGACACCTACCGGGGCGGGGACTACGTCCAGGCGGCGGCGCTCTGGGGCGTCGCCATGCTGGAGGACCGCGACGGAACCGACTCCTACGAGTCCACGCGGTACGCCCAGTCCTGCGCGATGCCGGGCGGGCTCGCCATCCTGGACGACCGGGGCGGCGACGATCGCTACTACTGCAAGGGGCTCTACCCGACGGGGTATGGGGACGCGGGGATCTTCGACGCCTTCGGGCAGGCGTGCGGGATCGGCTTCCGCGGCCTCCTCTCGGGCGGCCTGGCGCTCCTCGTCGATCACGAGGGTCGGGACCGGTACGAGGCGGGGAACTTCTCGCAGGGAGGCGGCTACTACTTCGGCTGGGGGGTCCTGATGGACGGGGAGGGGGACGACCAGTACATCGGGTCGCGATACAACCAGGGGTTCGCGGCGCACGAGGCGATGGGGTACTTCGAGGACGTCTCGGGGAACGACGTCTACGACACGCGGCAGGGGGTGGCCCAGGGCCTGTCGTGGGACGAGACGGTGGTGGCGTTCCGGGACGGCGCGGGGAACGACGAGTACCACGGCGGCGGGTTCTTCTCCCTCGGGGCCGTCGCTCACAACGGCTGGTGCCTGTTCGTGGACATGGCGGGAGATGACCTTTACGACTACGCACCGGGACCGGCCCAGGTGAGCGGGAACGAATACCACGGCGGAACGAGCTTCGGTCTCTTCGTGGATGCGGGGGGAGGGACGGACCACTACACGTCGGTGCTCACAAACGACGAGGTCCGCGCGAGCGGCCAGCACGGGGTCGCGTGCGACCTGCCAGGCGGCCTCGACCCGCAGGAGGTGCGAGCGCTGCTCAAGAAGTGATCGCGCGCGGGCCCACGTACCCATCCCCGACCCCGGCGCGCCGCAAGTCAGCTCTCCCGGGCCATCTACATCGACGCGCGGCCGCGGAGCTCGACCCCGTGGTCAAGAAGGCCGTGGAGGCGCTTCGCCGGGCGGGGCTGGCGCAGCATCCTCGCGGGCGTCCGGCCGCTAGAAGGAGCTTGACAGCGACCTCCTGGTGCGCTTAGCGTGCATGGGACTCTCCAACACTGGAGGCTCCTGGCCATGCTCTCTCGCCCGCGAATCCGGCGCCTCTCGCTCGTTGCGACGTCGATCCTCCTCACCTTCCTCTTCGCGCCCCTCTCCGCGGACCGGCCGCCCGATTCTCGCGTGCGGCTGCACGTCCCCTCCGCGGTCGCGAAGTGGGGACGCGCCTTGGCCGGAGTCGAGCTCGCTCCCGACCTCCGCGCGCGGATGAGGAACGCGGAGGGGGGGGGCTACGCATCGACTGGCACTCGTCGCGGGGCCACGGCACGCTGGCCCGGACCGCCGTTGACGCGGGGATGGATGCGCTGTTCGACCTCGCGGGACTCGATGCGGGGACTCTGACGCTCTCCGCTTCCGTCAGCGCCGGCGCCGACACGATCGCCTCTCCGCCCGTCACCAGCACGGTCTTCACGCTCGCGGTTTCCCCGAGCGAAACGACCACGCCCCAGGGGCAGGCATTCTCGCTGACGCTCACGATCGCGCCGGACTCGGTCCAACTCTTCTCGGCGGGTTTCCTCTTTCGCGACGCGGTCACTGGGGCGGACATCACGAGCGGCGACATCGTCCTCTCCCAGTTCCAGCCGGACGGCCAGGGAAACCTCGCGGCGACCCCGACCTTCCAATTGCCGTCCGCGTTCACGGGGATGACGAACCTGGCCGTCACCGTAGGGGTCCTCTCCACGGACCTCTTCGGAAACCACACCGTAGAGAGCACGAGCGCGGCCGCGACGATCACGGTCCAGGCCGCCTCGGCGCCGCTCGCCATCGCGTGGGTGATCCCCTCGGACTCGATCTTCGACGCCGGCACCCCCGGGACGTTCGAGGCGACCGTACAGACGCCTGACCCCGCAACGACGACGGCTTCCTACACCGTCTTCGCTGGAGGGGTGGGCGGAACCGTTACGGCGAGCGGAATCGCGAGCGTCTCGGCGATCGACGCGACGCACGCGCGCGTGCTCGCCGGATGGTCCATCCCCTCGAGCGCGAGTGGCGCGCATGTGATCGTCCTTTTCGCCTCGCAGGGCGCGCAATCGATCACGTCTTCCCTCCCGTTCAGCGTGACCCCCGTCGCAGGCGTGTCGCTTCAGGTTCAGGAACCTGGGCCGGTCCTCGCGACGGCGGGACAGCCGAGCACGGTCCACTTCACCGTCGAGGGGCTGTCGTCGCTCGACGGGGCGACGCTCGACGCGGTCTTTCGCGACCGCGCGACGGGCGCCGTCCTTTCGAGCAGCGCAATCGATCGGGCCTCGCTCTCGAAGCAACCGAACGGGTCGTTCACCGGCGCCTTCACGTTCACGTTCCCGGCCGAGCAGGTCGCCCGGCGTCTCGACTCGGTCCTGACGGTCTCGCTGTTCATGAACGGCGCGCTCCTTGCGTCGGCCGGAGTCGAAGTCCTGATCGATCCCGCGATGGCGCCGGTTTCGGTGACGATCATCGGCGCGCCCTCGGTGCTCCGGGCCGGCGAAGGAGGGTCGCTGACGATCGGGATTTCGGGCGTGACCGCGGACCAGGTGTCCGCGCTCTCCTGGGCCCTCCTCGACGGCGGCGGGAACACGGTGGCGACGGAGAACATCTCGCCCGCGTTGCTTCATCCGGCGAATCACCACCTCGAGGCGACGGTGGAGATGCACCTGTCGCCGGCGGTGCCCGCGGGAGATGACACGCTCCATGTGACGATGCTCGACGCGGCGGGCCAGATCGCAAGCACCTCGCAGCCGATGCGTGTCCTCGAGGCCGTCTCGTTGCGCTTCACGGTCGCAGACGGGGCGATCGCGGAGGGGCAGGAGGAGTTCCTCGAGGCCGTGCTCAGGCCCAGGGTGGATGTCGGCGGAGGACGCTGGTTCTTCCTGAACGGGCTCGGTCTCGTCCCGGCGGGGTTTCCGTTGGGCGCCGTGGCATCCGGAGACTTCACTCCCGTCGTCGAGGCAGACGGGACCTCCGCGTGGCGCGTCGCCATCCGACTGACGATTCCGCCAGGGACCGTGTCCGCCACGACAGACGTCTCGTTGTCGCTGGAGGTTGTGGATGCGGCGGGCCGGATCCTCGCCACCGCCGGCGAGCCCTTCCGTGTCGAACCAGCGCCCGCCCCGCCCGCGCCGGAGATCACGGTGCTCAGGCCGCTCTCCGCACTGCCCTTGCAGGAGGTGGAGATCGAGGGACGGGGCTTCTCGGCCGTCCTGGCCGAGAACGTCGTGCTCCTGTACTCCGCCGGAGAGTCCTTCGAGGCGCGGCCGCTCCGCCTGTCGCCCCTGGTCTTCGCCGTGCCCCGCGCCATCCGCCCGGGGCCGGCGCTGCTCCGGGTCCGTTCGCGTGGACGCGAGTCCAACTCCGCATTCCTGCAAGTGCTCTCTCCCGTGCAGGCGATCCTGCCGACCTATTCGTCCCTGGTGGCGGCGTCGAACGACGCCCGCTTGACTCGGGAGCAGCGGCGGCAGGCGCGGCAGGCGGCCGACCGGTTGGGCGGCAGCGCCGGGGGAAGGGGCGAGAACGGATTCGTCCAACACCTCGACCGGCGGCGGACGTTGGCCGCGATGGAGCGGCTCGTGCAGGCCGCCGCCATCCTCTCTCGCAGTTCGCTTCCGAACGCTGCGGACTACCTTTCGCAGATCGCCAGGGTGGCGCAGGCCGAGGCGCTGCGCCTGCTCGTCACGTTGACCGCGCAGTTCGGGGAGACGAACGAGCGCATCGCCCGCGCGCGCGCCTTGTTCGACGCGGCTGGCGCGGACCTGATGGCGGCGAGGTTCGACGAGGCGATCCGGGGGTATTTCTTCACGGTCGAGAACCTGCTCAAGCTGATCGAGCCCGGGGAGAACGCCTGCCAGATCGGACTCGATGTCGACGGTCACCTGTGCGAGGAACGCGGAACGATCGTGGGAAGGCTCGACCTCGAGTACGTCATCGTGACGAAGGAGCCGATCCGCGGAAAGTTCACGCTTCAGGTGTTCGACCTGGAGTCGGAGGACGGCGCGAACAAGGCGCTGAAGACGCTCTTGGACAAGGCCGATCGCGAGACGGGGGTGGTCTACAAGGACGTCCAGTGGGACGGGAGGCTCGACGACGGCACCGCGATCCCCGCGCGGGACGAGGTGTACCACTTCGGCGCGCGGTTCGAGTCGGGCGACATGGTGTGCGAGGCCTTCATCCCGTTCCGCGTCTATAGGGAGAACGCGCTCCGGATCGAGCCCGAGCGGGCGATCTTCTGTCTCAACAAGTCGCAGACGTTCGAGGCGTTCAAGGGGTGCCCCGGCAGGAAGGTGACGCTCGATCCCGAGACAGTGTGGAAGACCTCGCTGTGGCGTGACGCGGACCTGACCGCAAACGTGCTGAAAGCGACCCTCAGGTCCGGGGCGTCCGTCGTGGACGGCACCGTGACGGCATTCTTCGATGGCGAGAGGGCGGAGGCACGGGTATCGCTCGTGAGGAAGCAGGGCATTACGCCGTCGGAGGTCGTCATCTGCTCGCCGGGCCAGGTGGTCGATTTCGACCTGTACGATTGCGACCGGGACGCGGTGATCGACAGCGAGGCGGAATGGTCGGTGCCCCCGAGCATGGGGATGATCGGCGGCGACGACGGCGTGTTCCGCGCGAACGCCACGCTCCCCGCTCCTGGGGCCATCGAGTTTGTCGCAGCGCGCTGGAAGGGAGAGACGTTCACAGCGGCGGTCCGGGTGGGCAAGGTCGATCGGGTGCGGGTCCTCCAGTGGCCGCAGGCCATCGGCATTGGACAGCAGGGCGAACTGGCGGTGGTCGCGAGCTGTGGGGGAACGGCGATCGATAGCGACGTGACGCTCGTCGTGGAAGAGCTGTCGACCCCCTTTCGCTTGGAACACGAGAGCGGCGGCGTCGTTGCGAGGACCCCGATCCGGGGGAGGGTGACCAGGATCCGGTTCAAGGCCAAGGACGACCCCTCTCAGAAGCCCTACGACGTCCACTTGCAGGTGCGCGCGGAAACCGGGGGGTTTAACCCGGTCCGCGATGACGTCTACCTGACGGTGGTTCGCGTAGAGGCGATCGAGGCCGAGGACGACGAGACCTACAAGGTTGCCAGCGCGCTCCCGAATGGCCTGGAGCACTTCGTGACGGCGAAGTTCCATGAAGGGATGGCGTCCGCCGACGTCACCCTCCGCGCGATCACGACGCCCGATCACAGCGCCGCGGGCCTCACGATGACCTGGGACGTGGACGACATTGGAGCGGGCTCACCTGCGATCGGCCGCGACCGTCGCACGGTCCAATTCCAGAGAAGAGCCGACGCGGGCGCCAAGTTGCCGGTGAAGATCTCCGTCAAGGGCACGGTGGTTCGGGAGGCCCTCGCCTGGCTCGTGTAGGCGGATGTCGAACTGAGGCTGACCGGACAGTCGGTGATGCCAGGACTGGGTGAGTCCAGCGGGGCTCTCGGCACTTTCACCTCGAATCCTCCCCGCGCGGAAGGCGGCACGCATCTTGACAGGTTCCGTGCGTTCGAGTGGATCGCGACCGTTCAGCCGATCGAGATCATCACCGATGCGGACCGGCCCAAACTGGACGCTCCGTTCAGTCGCGAGGAAGAGAAGGAACTGCCGATTCTCTTGGAGAACAACTTCGGGTTCGTAGACCGCCGCTGGAACATGGCCCGGGCCTACAAGAACCGGGTGTACGTAGCACCCTTTGCAGCAGGACCAACCGCACCGCTCGCCGAGGCGGCAACTCAGGATGCTCGCCCCTCCAGCGAGCGGGGGCGCTTCCCTGAGTACCCTGAATCCGATCTTTACGGGAACGACATCACGGGAGGAGGCACGATCAACTTCGATCCGTACTCCCTGGAGTGGGCCGCTGGCCGGCCCAAGTCCCCCGGCCAGATGGAGAACACGGACGGCATCCACCGGGGTTCGATTCGGATCGACAATGATCCGGCCACGAACCTGCCCGTGCACGCCCGACTGCACTTCCATGATGAGATGCGCTCGTTCGTCCGACTGAAGCCGAGCGATGGCGCCCCCTGGATCCGGGTCTCGGAATTCTCCTACATCCACTTCCATGACGCGGTCCGGTTGGTCGCAGGCTCAAGTGACGTCTTTGAACTGGATCCGCTTGTCGGTGACGCAAACGGCGGCATGCAGCCTGGACCAGACGGCGAGTATGACGGCACATCGCAGCACCGGTAGCACATCCTGCCCGCCCATGGAGGGAGAGAACCGCCCATGAGTCGCGAACACAGAGTTGCGTCCACAAGGAGGATCATTCCTGTCCTCATGGCTTGCTCGCTCTGGTGCCTGGCGGAGGACCCACTGCCGTCAAAGGAAGAGGCTGCCGCGTACTTTCAGGGGATCGACTCCTTCTCCTTCCGCTCCTGGGAGGAGCGCAGTGCCATGATGGATCGGATAGGCGCTCCTTGGGAGGCCATCGCTCGCCTTGCGGAGGCTGCACTATCCGAGGCCATCGCGGCACTCCCCCCGGAGTGCGTCGTCGGTCCAATCGAGGCCCACCAGGCGACGTACAGCATCCCACGTGGGGGTGTGCTGGACACGTGCCTGACGTGCGCGTTTTTCGCAGGTGGTTGCACCACCAAGCCGAAATGTCGTCAGATCATTTGTGCTATCTACGACGACGTGAAGAGACCAATCCCCGATGGTGCCGCTCTGGCCGACTGTTTCCCCATCCTCGGGCAGTTCCAGCGCGAGCTTGGGGCAATATCCAGGGATCGCAAGAACCACGAGCTCAACCTCCGCGAAGGGGGAAGCGATGTTTGGGCGCAGGCCCCTCTTGTCCGCGCCATGACGGAGGATTGGCGGTCCTTCGTTCCGGAAGCACCTCCGCCCGTTCTCGATGTTCCGCCAGAGCGCCTCCCAGCCCTCTGCGACCGCATGCTCCAGGACCCAGCGATCGGCCCGCACCTCCCGCCGCGCGCGATCGATCTGCTGTCCGCCGACCCCAAGCGCAGGGATCGGGCCTTCGCCGCGGTCACCCGCAGGCATGACTTCCTGGTCCAATGGTCGATGGACGAGTACTTTCCCTCGGACCCCAAGGACGCCTACAAAGTAGTCAAGTGCTGGGGAAGAGAGTATGCGGTCCTCGAGAACATGCCCTTCATGAGGATTGCTGGAAACCCGAGCGCTTGGTCTGTTGTCGTGAATCGCCTCTGGGAGTCCGCCTGTTGGCACTATCAGCCCTACGACACGAGAAACCTCTCGGGCAGGGCGAACCGATCGGCGGTCGAGGAGCACTTCCCTGTCGTGGTCTGGCTGTTTCGCCACAAGGAGCCGAGTGACGAGACGCTCCTGGGGGAGATCGCGCACCCCCGTGACGCCCTGCGCGGCCAGTTGGCGGCCTGGATGCTCTGCATGACCCATCCGAAGGAGGTCGGGCTGAGCACCTTCATGACCGAGCGCCGCATCGAGTGGGGGCGGAATCTGATCGATGCGTACTTGGCCGGCCACGCGGACCTCACCGCGGAGGAGAAGAGCAACCTGGAGACGGCGAAGACGCACCTGTCAGATATGGCCGTTCCGACCCAATGGGACTGGCTTCCGTCACTCCCGAAGTAGGCTTCATCCCGCGGGTGGCGCGGCCTACTCCACGAGGACCTCGAGGCTCTCCTCCCCGCGCCTGACGCCAAGGCGCAGCGAGCCGCCCTCGCGGAGGTCCCAGAGGGCTCGCGGCAGGTCGTCGAGGGAGGCAATCGCGCGTCCATCCGCCGATACGGTCGCGGCGGATCCGGGGCAGCCAGGCCTCCGCCCCGACTTCGGCGCGCAAGGAGTTCAGCGCATCGACGATGCTCGGCCTCATCGCAGCAGCTCCACGGGCAGCCTTACGGCTGCCACTCCCCGCACACCCTTACGGGCGCGACTCCAGCACGCGCTGCGGGCTTGACTCCACCTCGCACGCGCGGCCGGGGGCGCGGGCGCGGAGTCGGTGAACCACGCGGCTCGCCGTCCCCGCCTCCTCGAGCGCCTCCAGGAAGACCGCGTCCGCGGAGGCGACCACGACCTGCCTGTCCGCGGCGATCTCTCCCAGCACCCCGGCCAGTCGGCGCTTGTGGTCGTCGTCGAGCCCCTGCGTCGGGTCGTCCAGGAGGACGAAGCCGGCGGCGTGCGAGGCCCGCATCGCCGTGGCCAGGAAGACCGCCAACGCCACCGAGGTCAGGTCTCCCACGTTGAACGTCGCCGTGACCTCCCGCTCGCCCTGGGCCGTCCCCTCCAGGAGGCTCCATTTCTCGGAGTCGATCCTGAGCGACCGGCAGTCGGGACGGTCTGTGATCCGCCGGAACCAACGGACCACGTCGCCCTGGACCGCCGAGAACCCCGCGTCGAACGCCCGCCTTCGCTCCGCCTTCAGCGCGCTCCGGAGCCCCTCCGCGACGGCGAGGAGCACGTGGGCGCGATGCTCCTGCTCCCTGAGCTCCAGGTAGGAGGGCTCCTTCGGGAGGTCGTCAAGCCGCTCGAGGGCCCGCAGGTCCTCCTGGATCCGCTTGAGGACCTCGACCCGCTCCAGCTCGTCGCGGACCTTCTGGACGTCCCTCCCGCGCTCCTCGACCCGGAGGAGGACCCCCGCGAGGTCCTCCAGCACGGCATCGAGCATCGCCTGGAGCTCCCGCCCCACGTCCCTGGCAGAGCCAGCCTGCTGGTCCGCGGGGGCCACCGCCTGGCCGCGAAGGACGCCGACCCGCGCGCGAAGGCCCTCCATCCGCTTCGCCAGCCCCTCGGACCGGGTCCGCCACTGCGCGTGCCTCTCGAGCGCGCCGCGAACCTCCCGCAGGGCGCCTTCGATCTCGGCCCTCTTGCGCTGGAGCGGCTCCACGCCTGCGCGATCGAGCGAGCGCCTGAGGTGCTCCCGCACGTGGGCGAGGTCGATGGGCCTCGTCTCGCACACGGGACAGGCGACTGGCAGGGCCAGCTTGCTGGGCGGCTCGGGCCCCGGCACGAGCTTCTGGAAGTACGCCAGCGCGCTGTCGAGGAGCGCCCCCTGCGCGTCCGCCTCGGCGATCTCGGCCTTGGCCCGGAGGAGGTCCTCGCCCAGCGAGGCCTCGCGCCCCTTCAGCATGTCCTCCCCCCCGATTGCTGCGAGGGCCTCCCGCTCCGCGCCCAGGCCACGGCGGTCGGAGTCGAGCGCGTTGTGCTCCTCCTGGAGGCCCGAGATCGAGAGCCTCTTCCGCTCCAGCTCCGCCTTCCTCTCTACGTCGGGGCTGGCCGCCTCGACGCGGATGAGGGCCTCGCGCACGGCCTTCACGAACGCCGCGAGGTCCTCGCGTGAGCGCACCTCGGGGACCGCGGGGGGCCCCGCTCCGTGCCGCTCGCAGAGCTTCTCGAGCGCGCCGCGCGTCGCCTGGACGAGCCGCCCCACGGCCTCGGGGGCGTCGAGGTCGGCTCCGAAGCCCGCCCTCTTCGCGCCCTCCCGCTGGTCCGCGATGTCGCGCTTCTTGAGGCTGACCTGGCTCGCGATCTGGTCGTCGAGGGACTTCCGCAGCCTCCCGATCGCGTCGGTGGGTTCCTTCGCCGCCTTGACGCAGTCCGCGAGGGTCCCCTCGAGCTCCCCGAGGGCGCTCAGGCCGACGAGGTCGAGGAAGATCCGACCGCGATCCTTCGGGTCGAGGGAGACCGGGATGCGGAGGAGCTCCTGCGGGAGGAAGACCGACGAGAGGAGCGTGTCGAGGGTCAGCCCGAGCGCCGCGAGCGGGTTGTCCCCGGAGACCGCCCCCTTCACCTCGCAACGGTCCCCCGCGGACGAGCGCTTCACGCGGAGCTCGCGCGCACCGTCCTGGAGCAGGAGGGAGACCTGGCAGGCCTTGTCGCCGTCGTGGACGACCTGCCACCCCTTCCGCTCGGGGATCTCGACGACGCCGAGCTTCTTCTGGGCGATCGACTTTCCGGCGAGGACCCAGGCGAGGGCGTTGAGGGCGGAGCTCTTCCCGGAGCCGTTGGGGCCCGCGAGGACGACGAGACCCGGGTCGAGCGGCAGGTTGAGGTCGGCGAACCCGCGGAACGAGGCGGCCTGCAGCTCCTTGAGGCGGTAGGGCATCATGACCTCCGGATCAGGGCCTCGAGCGCGCGGTGGTGCTCCTGGGCGCTCCGGAGCGTCTCTTCGGCGCGTCGCTGGAAGAGCTCGAGGAGGGCCTCGCGCTCGGTGGCCTTTGCGATGTCGTCGCGCACCGCCTGGGGAACGTCGGGGATCGACGCCAGCAGGCGCCGGAGGACTTCGGAAAGGGCGTCCATCGTCACCTCCACGAGCGGACCTCTGGCGGATCCTACGCGACTCTCGCGGTCGAGTGACATGGATTTGGGGCGGACGAGGACCAGCTCCAGGTCGGCGGGGAGGGTCCCGACGACGAGCGTTCCGTCGGCCGGTCCCGCCATTGCCCTCGCGGACACCCATGGTTACGATCGGCGCCTTGCGTGGAGGGCAGCGACATGAGCGTCTCCGACCCGCACCCCGGCGCGACGGCGAGAGGCGGGCGCCCGAAAGGGTTCGGCGCCACCGACCCGCGCATCGCCCCGTACATCCAGGCGCTAATCGAACCCGAGGACGAGGTGCTCGCGGAGATCCGCGCCCGATCCGCGCGAGAGGGACTGCCGACCATCGCCGTCGGCCCCTTCGACGGACGCCACCTCGAGGTCCTCGCGCGTCTCGCGGGCGCGCGACGCATCGTCGAGATCGGCACGCTCGGCGGCTACTCGGGCACCTGCCTCGCTCGCGCCCTCCCCCCCGACGGCGTCCTCCACACCTTCGAGCTGGATCCCCGTCACGCGCGCGTCGCGGAGGAGTCGTTCCGCAAGGCGGGCGTCCAGGATCGCGTCCGCATCCACGTCGGCCCCGCGCTCGAGCGCCTCGGGGACATCGAATCCCTGGGTCCGTTCGACCTGGTGTTCATCGACGCCGACAAGGGGACCTACCCGGCCTACCTCGCCTGGACCGCGGAGCACCTCCGCGTGGGGGGCGCCGTCATCGCCGACAACGTCTTCCGCCGCGCGGCGTTCCCGATCGAGGGGGACGCGCCCGACGCGGGCGCGGGGACCCGCCGATTCAACGAGGAGCTGGTCCGCTCCGGCCGCTTCCGCGCGACGTTCCTCCCGCTCGAAGACGGCTTCGCGCTCGGCGTGAAGGTGCGCTGATCGCGCGCTACCGGGTGTTCTGGATCGCGGCCATCGCCGCGTCGTGCTTCGATTCTTGCACGTTGGTGAGCATGTTGTTGACAGCCTCGACGGCGGCCTTCGCCACGGTGCCCGGCTGGTTCCAAACCTCCTCGTTCGACGTGCGGCCGTACGCCGGGGCCTGATCGGGGATGCCGCGGTACTTCCAGAGGATGAGATGGACCGAGGCGGGATCGCCGCCCCGTGCCGACTGCTGCACCACATGGGCGAGCTCATGCGCGACGAGCTCTCCGCCCCGCGCCCATCCCGACCAGGATCATCGGGACGATGGTGGGGGTCGCAAGCTCAATGCTGTTCTCGGGGATGCTGCGCCCCTTGACCTCGAGCACGATCCCTTTCAGTAGGTCGTCGGGGCCCGCAAGCGCAGCCCCCGCAAGCGCGATCACGGCTAAGTAGGACGCACTAAGTTCCACGGGATACCGGAATGCACGATCGCTGGAGTCGCGCCCGTGAGGGCGCGGTGGATCATGCCCGTAAGGGCGTGATCCTGCGGTCGCACGCCCTTACGGGCGTGATCCACCGCGCGCTTACGCGCGCGACTCCAAGTCGAGCTGGTTGGTGTATCCCGGGAAACTTAGTGGACGCTACTTGGAAAGATATTCTTCAGGCTTCGGTTCATCGTTCGGTTCTCCTTCGACTACGGCAAACTCTCGATCTCGCGCAGGACCGCCTGCGCCTCGTCCTGGGCCTCGCCGACCCGGGCGAGCGACTCCGCAATGACCTTCCCCTCCCACGCGAGGAACCGCTTCGTCTCCGCGACCACACCGCGGGCGGCGAAGTCCGCCTCGCCGTTCCAAAGTCGCATCGCCACGAGGAGCGCCCGGAGGGCCTGGATCCGCGAGGCGGCCTCGCCGCCGTCGCGCGCCATCCCCTCGAGCGCGCCAAGCGCCGCCGAGTTGGGCCTCGTCGCGAGGGCCGAGAGGGCCTCCTGCGCCTTCTCGGGGTCGCGGGCGACGTCGGTCAGCACGCGCGCGGCCTCCGGTGTGCCCAGGGCCGAGAGGGCGAGAAAGGCGGGGCGGGTGGCGTCGGTGCGCTCCGCGGAGGCGACCTCGCGGAGGAACGGGACCGCCTCGCGGTCGAGGCAGGCGTCGCGATCCGCGCTCTCGATGGTCGGACGGGAGCAGGCAAGCAGATAGAGGAGGAGTGCGCGGCTGCGCGGCGTCGTGGCCGAGCGGTAGGCCTCCAGCAGGGCGCGGACTCGCTCGGGGGTCGGGCACTTGCGGAGGTCGATGGCGAGGCGCGCCTGGCTCGCGGGGTCGGCGACGAGGAGGGCGGCCACCTCAGAGGGGACGACGGACGAGGGGGCCGCGGCGGCAGGCGCGGGGGCCGATGGGGTCGCGGAGGGGGTCGGAAGGGGGGGGGAGGGGGACCGCGTGGGGGGCCTCAGCGCAGCGCGGCGTGGGGGCCTTGGCAGGGCGAACGGCCCCAGTCGCGACGTCCACGAGGGCCGCCGTTGCCAGCGAGAGGGCCAAAACCGCGAAGATCACCCGTCTCATCCGCCGAGTCCGTGGAAAAAGGTCGCACATGATGCCGATCTGCCCCTGCGGATTCAAGGCAAAGCACACCGAAACACTGCACGTGTTGAATGGATCGGCGGGGCGGCATAGACTGTGTCCCCCGCCCTGCTACCCACGAGGGCCTGCAGGTGGTCCGATGAAACGTGTGGCCGGCTGCGACCTCGGCAAGGCCGCCGCCAAGTTCCTCATCCTGCGACTGCGCGACGACGGGTCGACGGAGGTCGAGTCCTCGAGCGTCGTCGAGCATCGCGGCCGGGCGCTGGACGCGTTCCTCGAGTGGTACGCCGCGCAGGACGTCGCGCGTTGCGACGCGCTCGGCGCGACGGGGCTCCAGGCCGCCGACCTGGTCGCTCCCGTGCGCCGCTATCCGATCGACGCGTGCCAGGAGGCGGCCATCGAGGCGCGGGGCGACCTTCCCGCCGAGCTCAACCTCGTCAGCCTCGGCGCGCGCGGCTACGGCGTGCTGACGCGGCAGGCGGACCCCGCGGGCGATCCGCGTCCCCTGTACCGGTACATCGAGAACGAGAAGTGCTCCTCGGGGACCGGCGAGAACATCCTGAAGATCGCCGCGCGGTTCGGTCTCGACCTGGCCGAAGCGGACGCGAGGGCGGAACGAGCACCCTCGGCGATCCCGATCACGGCGCGATGCTCGGTCTTCGCAAAGAGCGAGATGACCCACTTCGCCAACCAGGGCCGCTCCACGGACGAGCTGTTCCGCGGGTACTTCGAATCGGTCGCGAGGAACGCGGCCGCGCTGGTGGCACGAAACCGATCGGCGGGCCCCGTGTTCCTGATCGGCGGCTGCACTCGCATCAGGTCGTTCGTGCGGGCCTTCGAACGCGCTTTGAACGGCGAGATACGCATTCTGGACGATCCGCTGGCCTTCGAGGCCCGGGGCGCCGCGCTCCTCGCGCTCCGCGACGCGTCGGCCTCTCCCCTCCCCGCCGATGCGAGCTCACTCCTCGCCCCGCGGACGGCCCGTTTCAGCGCGATGGAGCCCTCTCGGAGCTTCCAGGGGCGCGTCACGCGGCTGGGGCCCACGCCCGCGAACGGGGACGGCCATGCGCGCCCCTGCATCCTGGGCCTCGACATCGGCTCGACGGGCGCAAAGGCCCTCCTCACCGCCATCGACACGGGGACGCCCCTCTTCGACGTCTACGATCGGACGCGCGGAAACCCCGTCGACGCGGCGAGGCGGCTCCTGGAGGCCGTCCTCGCGGCAGGGCCGTGGTCGATCCGCGCGGTCGGGTTCACCGGGTCGGGCCGCGAGGCCGCCAGGACCCTCTTCCGCGCCGCATCCGTCGCTCTCGGGCGGCTCGTCGTGCTGAACGAGATCGTCGCGCATGCCACGGCCGCGCGCGCCTCAGACCCCGAGCGGGGCGCCGACCTCTCTGTGATCGAGATCGGCGGACAGGACGCGAAGTACATCCGCCTTCGGGACGGGAAGATCGTCGAGAGCGACCTGAACAAGGCATGCAGCGCGGGGACGGGGTCGTTCCTCGAGGAGCAGGCCGCGGTCTACGGCGTGGCGTCGATCGAGGAGCTCTCGAACCTCGCGGCCTCGGCCGATCGCCCGCCCGACCTCGGGCAGATGTGCACCGTGTACGTGGCCGACGCCGCCTCGCAGGCCCTCCGAGACGGCTTCTCGACGGCCGACCTCTTCGCCGGGTTCCAGTACTCGGTGGTCCACAACTATCTCAATCGCGTCATGGGCCAGAGGCCGCTCGCGCGGCGCATCTTCTTCCAGGGAAAGCCCGCCACGAGCCCCTCGCTGGCCTGGACGCTCGCCTCGGTGACGGGGCGGGAGATCACGGTCCCGCCGAACCCAGGCGCGATGGGGGCCTGGGGGATCGGGCTCTGCGTCCTCGACCAGGTGGGCAGCGAGGCCCTGTCCGCCGCCGCGGACCTGGACCTCTCCGCCGTGCTCCGCGCCGAGGTCGTGAACCGGACCGAGTTCCGCTGCCAGGCCAAGGGGTGCGGGACCCTCTGCCCCATCGAGCGGGTCGAGATCCGCGTGGGCGAGGAGAAGCGCGTCGCCATGTCGGGCGGCGCGTGTCCGATGTACGAGGAGGCGGCCGGCGACGCGCAGAAGCTCCCGCGCGAGGCGCCGGACGCCTTCCTGGAGAGGCGGGCCGCGCTGATGCGCCACGTCCCCGTCTCCGCCGAGGCCCAGGTCGCCGTCCCGATGCTCGGGCCCGTCACGGAACATCTCCCATGGCTGGCGACCTTCCTGAAGGGGATCGGCGTCGGGGTCCGCTTGATCGATACGCGCGCCTCCGCGCTCGCGGAGGGCGAGCTGCTCTGCAACAGCTTCGACTCCTGCGGCCCGACGAAGATCGCCCATGCCCTGTGCGACGTCGAGGCGCCCTACCTCTTCTTCCCCAAGATCCTCGACTCCGTGGATGCCTTCGAATCGGGCGGCGAGGCGTGCGTCACGCAGCAGTCGATGCCCGAGTTGGTGGAGCAGGGCCTCCTGGCGCGGGGCCGCAAGACGGTCGTCGTGCGCCCGGTGCTCTCCTTCTCCCCTGGAGACGGGCACGAGGGGGAGGATCGAGCGGCGAGCATCCTCGGGGCGCTCACGAAGGCGGCGCTGGGGCTGCGAGCGGACCGCGAGTCCCTCCGCTGCGCGATCCAGGACGCGGACCGTGCGCAACGCGAGTTCTGCGAGGAGCGCGCGAGGGCCGGAGAGGCGGCCATCGCCTACGGCCGGCAGAACCGGGTCCCAATCGTGCTCGTGTGCGGCTCGATGCACGTGATCCACGACCCCGCGATCCACGCGACGATCCCCGACCTGGTGCGGAGGGCGGGGGCGCTGGCGGTGCCCGCGGACTGCTTCCCGGTGCCGTCCTCGACGCCGCGGCAGGAGAGGCTCTACTGGGGGGACTGGAATCGGTCGGTCCGCGCCGCCATCGCGGCGAGGGAGGTCGGGGACGTCTATCCCCTCCTCCTCTCGTCCTTCCAGTGCGGACCGGCCTCGTTCACGGAGCACGTCTTCGAGGAGGTTCTGGCCGGGTATCCGCACACAATCTTGGAGAGCGACGGCCACGGCGGGGCCGCGGGGTACGTGACGCGCATCCAGGCCTTCCTGCACTCGGCCCGCCGCCACGGGCGGCTGGGCGAGGACGCCGGCAAGTCCGGCGCCGTCGCGCTGTCCCACGCGGAGCACCAGTCGCACAAGGGGAGGTTCCTCGATCGCAACGCGCAGTACGTCTTCCTGAGCGGCCCCGACTACCTGGGCCCGCTGTTCGCGGCGGTCTATCGCGCCCACGGGTACCAGGCGGTGGCCGCGCCGCCGCTCTCCGAGGAGGGCCTGCGCCTCGGGCGTCGCGACTGCTCCGGGAAGGAGTGCCTCTCGTACCAGATGATGTGGGGCGCGTTCCGGCAGCACCTCGAATGGAATCCGCCGGAGGGGGACGTCCGCCTGGTGCAGATCGGCGGGCGGATGTGCCGCAGCGGGGCCTTCTCGATCAAGGACCGCATGAACCTCGAACGGATGGGGCTCGGCGGCCGCGTGACGGTGCAGCTCCTCAAGATCGCGGGCGGCGCGCTGATGTCGCTGCGGAGCTGGGCCGGCAGCTCGGCCCTGGACCTCGTCCGGCAGATGTACCTCTACCACCTCGTGTGTGATCCCGTCGCGGCGAAGGAGCTGTACGAGCGGCACTCGGAGGCGATCGTCGCGCTCGCGGGCGAGCGGGTCCCGGGCGGGTGGAAGGGGCTCTCGACCGCCCGTGGGCACTGGAAGGAGCTGCGATCGAGGCTGGAGCGCGCCTCGGCGGAGTTCCTGGCGATCGCGGGGCGGGGCCCTCGCGACGTGCGGACGGTGTTCCTGTCGGGAGACCTCCTCACGAAGGGCAACGACTTCGCGAACGGAGGGCTCCCCGAGGTCCTGGCGCGGCACGGGGTCCGCTGCATCGGGGAGCCGATGACGGACTTCATGGAGTACCTGGCGATCGACCACGAGGACCAGTTCTTCGGCCGCAAGGCGGGCCGCCTCACGAAGTGGACCTACCGACGCTCGATGCCGGCGATCCGTCGGGGCCTGCACGAGGCGATTGCGCGGGAGCACCCGTGGCTTCCTCGTCCCGACGTCCGCGCGGGCCTCGCGGTGGCGGAGCCGATCATCGACCGTCGCACGAACGGCGCGGCGGTCCTGGGCGTGGGGAGCGCGATCCACGCCTGGAACACGCTCGCCGTCGACGGCGTGGTGGTGACGGCCTGCTGGGGCTGCGACAACACGCTGATCGACGAGAGCCTGCTGCGACGGCAGCGCCAGATCCCGCTCTTGTGCCGCTACGACGACGCGACGCCGCTGGACGAGCGGCAGATCGAGAGCTTCGCGTACCGCCTGATGCGGCGGGAGCCTCGTCGCGCCGGGGGGTAGAGGAAAGCCCACGGACGCGATGGCGCATCACGACTGGCCTGGGCTACGCGCGCGTCGCGAGCCGCTTCGGCAGATCGAGGATCGACACCGATTCCGTTCGCTCCCCCATCGGCCACGACGTCTTTCCCGGATGGACGACGAAGAGTCGCTCGAGCCCAAGGTCCTGCATGGCGACGTGCATCGACTTCGTCATCGACGGGGCGTCGGTCATCTTCATCTCGAAGCCGAATCGCTTTCCGCCGCGCATGACGAGGAGGTCGAGCTCGGCGCCCTGGTGTGTGCCCCAGAAGTACGCGTCACGGGTCTGGAGAAGGGAAAGGACCTGCTCGATGACGAAGCCCTCCCAGGAGGCGCCCGCCTTGGGGTGTCCCATCAGGGCGTCGACAGTCTCAATCCCCAGGAGGGCGAGGAGGAGGCCCGGATCCTGGACGTAGACCTTCGGGTGGCGGACCTGGCGTTTGCCCATGTTCTCGAGCCATGGAGCGAGCTGGCGCACGGCCCAGGCGCCGGAGAGCAGGTCGAGGTAGTGGCGTGCGGTGTTCTCGGAGGCGCCGAGCGACCGGGCAAACTCCGCGCCGTTCCAGACGCCGCCGTGGAAGTGCGCGACCATGTTCCAGAAGCGTCGAAGGGTGGCAGACGGGATGGTGACCCCGAGCTCGGCGAGGTCCCGCTGGAGGAAATCACCGATGTAGTCGCGGCGCCACGCGAGACTGTCCGAGTCGGATTGGGCGAGAAAGGAGCGCGGAAATCCGCCGCGGCACCAGAGCGTCCGGAAGCGGCGAGGGCCGACCTCGCCGAGGTCGAATCCGCCGACATCCACGTGGGCGACTCGGCCGGCGAGGCTCTCGGAGACGCCTCGGACGAGGCGCGGGTCGGCGCTCCCCAGGATCAGGAACCGCGCGGGCGTCCGGGGCCGGTCCGCGAGCACGCGCAAGATCTCGAAAAGGGACGGGAGGCGTTGGATCTCGTCGATGACGACCAGGCCGCGCAGGGGCTCGAGCGCGCTCATCGGCGAGGAGAGCCGTGCCAGATCGACCGGATTCTCGAGGTCAAACCACGCGGCGCGCCCCCCTGCAAAGGCGCGCGCGAGGGTGGTCTTCCCCGACTGGCGCGGCCCGAGAATGGACGCGATTGGGGCGCGCGAGAGCGCCTGACGGACGCGGAGGAGGTGAGATGCCCGTCGGATCATGAGGTCAGCCTACCATGAAGAAGCTCAGTTGAGATGAGGAACTTCATGGAGGCGCTCGCCCCCTGACGCGACCGCTTCCGCCCCGATGTCCACCTCGCAAACGAGGGGACTCCCCCTCAGACGGCCGCGAGCACGCCGTGGCGGGCGATCCGCGCCTCGCGGAACGCACGCGCCTGGTAGACGAACGTCTCCAGCCTGGTCCGCAGCGCCGCGCTGTCGGAGCCCGCGTAGACCAGGTTCGCGATCGGGATGCCCCCGTGGTCCCGACGGATCCGATCGATGAGCGCCGACGCCGCCGTGCCGAGCATGCAGTTCAGGCACATCGCGTGGATCACGCCGTCCGCTCCCCTCCTCGCGAAGTCCACCATCTTCGCGACGTTCAGGAGCAGCGGTCCGGGCGACCCCGGCCCCAGGTACGGCGCGGCCAGATCGAGCACCTCCGAGTGGCCCGGCTCCCCCACCCGCTCGAGCAGCGGGGAGAAGCGCCGACGGATCCGCCACGCGTTGACGTCCTTCCTCAGGATCATCAGACCCGCCACCAGCGTGTCCCGGTACCGCCCGGCACGCAGGCTCGCCGCGAACTCGTGCGGCAGCCCGAACTCCACGCTGTCCACCAGGAACGGCGACGGCCAGACCTCGCACCCCATCGCCTCCAGCTTCCTCCACAGGTCCAGGTTCGCCGCGTCGCTGACCCGCGTGTAGAGGTCCCCCGCGACGCCGATGAGCGGCCGCGAGACGGAGCGGTCGATCGGCACCGACTCCATCCTCGACACGGCCCGCTCCAGGAACCGCCCCATGTCGTCGACCGCGAGGGAGTCTGCCAGGTCGTGGAGGTTCTCTCGATGGATCCGGTCGGCCGTTCCCGGCGTCCTTTCGTACGGACGGTGGCCGCACAGCCAGCGCACGAGCAGGTCCGCCGCCACGAGCCCGCGCCAGAACTGGCTCGCGCCGTCCGTCCCGAGCACCTCGATCAGCCCGTCCATGGACGGCCCGAGGACCTCGATCCCCCCGAGCCCCCGCCGTTCGAGGTCCATCCGGAGCCCGTCAGCGAATTGCGACAGGAGGCAAGGGACGCTGGTGCCCGGGTAGAAGAACGTCGCCGGCGGCGCGCCCTTCCGCCGCTCCGCAAGCCGGACCAGGTCGCCCATGAGCATCGCGTACGCGTGGCACTCCTTCCCCGACACCGCCGCCTCGCCGGCCTTCCGGCTCTGCTCGCCCGGGGGCGGGAGGAGCTCCGCCTCGGCTCCGATCCACCTGAGGGCGCCGGCCAGGGCGTGCGCGTGGTCCGAGAAGTACGGGATGAAGACGCGCCTCCCCGCCAGGCGGGACGGCGCGACGCGCGGGGCGGCGACGGGTGCAGGCGACGGCGCGCTCGGCGCACGGCAGCGCTGCGCGACCTGGTCGAGGAACGCCTCGAGCCTCGTCACCATCCCCGCTTCTCCGCGGTGCTCGTCGAACTCCAGCACGAGCGGGGGTCGGGCGGGCGTCACCGTGGCGAGGTGCTTCTGCAGGAAGGCGTCGGGGCCGCAGCCGAAGTTCGTCACCAGCACCACGTGCAGGCGCGGGTCCCTCGCCGCCCAGAGCGCGGTGCGCATCGCCTCGCGCGGGAAGTGCCACGGCAGGTCGTGGCCCATCGCGCCCAGGTCGACCCCGTCGACGGGCAGGCACCCCTGCGGGAACGCCAACACGCCCAGCCGCGACAGGTGCCGCGCGAGGTTCAGGTTCAGGAACGGGTCGAACAGGTTGTACGGCCTCCCGAGGACGACGAGGGCGGAGTCGAATCCCGACGAGAGCGCCTCCGCCCCCTCCTCCAGGAGGTGACGACGGAAGTCGTCCTGGGCGCGGCGCCCCGCCTCGAACGCCCCTTCCAGCTCCGACGCCTCGATCCCGAGTTCCTTCGCGGCCCCCGCCATCGCCCCGGCGAACTCCGGGAAGCCGCCCGCGTACGACATCTCGGGGGCGACGACCCGGTCCGACATGGCCGCCTGGATCAGGAAGGGGACCGACTGCGTGTACGGACAGCCGTAGGCGGGCCGTCCGGAGGGGTCCTCCAGCAAGACGGGCGACGGCATGAACACCGCATCCGCGCCGAGGGGACGGAGCGCCGCCACGTGGCCGAAGGCGAGCTTGATCGGCAGACAGGTCTCGGCCGGCAGGTGCCTCGTCCCCAGCTCCAGCGTCCGGAGGCTCGTCGGCGGCGACAGCACGACCTCGAACCCCAGGCGTCCGAAGAACGCGGCCCAGAAGGGGAGGTACTCGTGCAGGCCGGAGGCGCGCGGCAGGCCGATGACCCCTCGCGCGCGGCCCGCGCCCGGGGCGGCGCGCTGCAGGCTCGCCTGCCACAGGGCCGTCCGCCCGGCGAAGAGGTCGGGCGTCGAGGACGCGCGGGAGGCCCGCGCCGGGTCGTTCATGGAGAACCGTTCGCAGATGTCCCCGAAGTAGACCTGCGCCCCGCCCACGGTGACCTGGGTCACCTGGCAGAGGTTCTCGCACGCGCGGCACTCGAATGTCTTCGCCTGGTGCGGACCGATCGCCCCGAGCCCGCGGAAGGTCGTGGGCGCGGAGCCGATCGCGTGGCGCACGAGGAGGGCGACGCCGATCGCCCCCGAGAGGCTGTTGAAGGGATGCACCGAGACCGGCCGCCCGAGCAGCCTCCCGAACGCCGCGACGACCGCGCCGTTCGAGGCCACGCCGCCCTGGAAGACGACGTTCCGCCCGACGGGGTTCCCGCCGACGACGCGCTGCAGGTAGTTCCGCGCGACCGAGTCGGCGAGCCCGGCCAGGAGGTCCGGCAGCCCCGCGCCGGCGCGGCGCGCATGGATCAGCTCGGTCTCCATGAAGACGGTGCAGCGCGCGCCCAGGTCGGCGGGCCTCGTGCCGCGAGCCGCGAGCCGCGCGAAGTCCTCCTTCACGTCCAGGCCGAGGTGCTCACACTGCTCCTCGAGGAACGACCCCGTCCCTGCCGCGCAGACCTTGTTCATCGTGAAGCCGACAAGCTGGCCCGCGACGACGCGGATGTACTTCGAGTCCTGGCCGCCGATCTCGAAGATCGTGTCGACGTCGGGAAACCAGCGCAGCGTCCCCGTGAGCTGCGCCGTGATCTCGTTCTTCGCCAGGTCCGCCCGGAGAAGCCGCGCGGCGAGGTGGCGACCGCTGCCGGTCGTCCCCACGCCGAGGACGGTGAGCCGCTCGCCGTAGCGCTCCCGCAAGAGGGAGAGCCCCTCGTCGAGGACCTCGATCGGCCGGCCGCGGGTGGGCAGGTAGAGCCCGTCGAGGACGGAGCCATCCGGCGCGACGAGCGCGAAGTCGGTCGTAACGGAGCCCACGTCGACGCCGAGGTACGCGCGGACGGGGCCGGCGAGCGACGGGAACGGGGACGCCTCTCGCGGGGCTTGCGCCGCCGCGGACACGGTCGCGTGCGCGGGATCGGCGGCCACCGCGACCGACACGGAGACCGCCCGCATGAGCGTCTCCATGGCCATGCGCACGCCGCGCTCGCCCGCGAGTCGCGCGGCCCCCAGCGCGCCGACGTGGAGGGGATCGGGCAGGACGATGACGTTCTCCTCGCCGACCCGAAGCACCTCGCGGAAGGCCCTCACCAGGCCGAGGTTCAGGGCCCCGCCGCCTGCCAGGCCCACGGGAAGGGGGGTCTCCCGGCCCTTGAGGACCGTCGCGAGGAAGTTCCGCGCCAGGGCGAGGCAGAGGCCGTAGGCGATCTCGTCGACGGCGACGCCCTTCTGCTGCAGGTGGATCATGTCCGACTTCGCGAAGACGGCGCAGCGTCCGGCGATCGAGGCGCCAACGCGCGCCTCGGCGGCGAGCCGCGCAAGCTCCGCGACGTCCATGCGGAGGCGCCCGGCCTGCTGCGTCAGGAAGACCCCCGCCCCCGCGGCGCACTGGTCGTTCAGGGCGAAGTCGGCGAGGCGGAGAGCGCCGGCGGCGTCGCGCTCGAGGGAGACCCAGCGCGCGGCCTGCCCCCCAATCTCGATGAGGGAACGGACCGGGGCCTCGAGCCCCGCGACGCCGCGGACGAGGCAGAGGATTTCGTTCTCTGCGGCGCAGCCGGCCAGCGAGGCGAACGAGCCGCGGCCCTGTCCGGTCACGCCGACACAGACGGGTCCGCTCCCCAGCGCGGGTCGCACCTCGTCGATCACCCGCGCGAGCGCCGCGTCCGTGCCGGACGTGATCGGCGCGTGGCCCCTGGCGCGGACCCTCCCCTCCTCGTCGGCGACGACCGCCTTGAATGCGATCGAGCCGAGGTCGAGTCCCAGCCACATGGCGTCGCCCTCCGTCGACGGGGTGGACTCGACGGGGAGTCGATGCCACCCCACCGGCGCCGGTGGCGGTGCCTTCGACCGGATCGTACGCCTCCGCGAGCGTCGCGTCGATCCGAATCTCCCCCGCGTCCAGGAATGGGGAGCGGCGTGCGCGACGCGCGGGGTGTTCCGGATCTTCGTCGCCCGGCGGGAGGAGCCGCCTCGCGTCGGGAGGGGAGTTTGATTGCCTGGGGTGAGGGAATCGTGTAGCGTCCTTCTTCGACAGTCCTTCGACGCCCTGCCACCCTCCCCGCGGGCGAGCGCCTTCCCGATGGACGTGCGAAACGCGATCGACGACGGGCGGCAGCCGCTTCTTCTGCGCCCGGGCCTCGCGGTGACCGTCCTTCTCGCGTGCGTCGCGCCCTACGTCCTCCTCGGCGATGCGCGGTGGGCCTCCCCCTTCGTGCATACCGCGGTCGAGACCGTCTGCGCGCTGACCAGCATCATCCTCGCCTATTGCCTCACGGCGCTCCCTTCCGCGAGACAGACACGTGTCCCCTTCGCGATCCCGCTCGGGTTCCTGGCCATGGGCGTCCTCGACGCCTTCCATGCCGTGTCCACCCCGGGCGGGGGCTTCGTCCTTCTCCGGGGATTCGCCTCCCTGGCCGGCGGACTCGGATTCGCCTGCATGGACCTGGCGCCCCGTCCGCGAGCCTGGCTGGTGTGGTCGACCCTGCTCGCCGCGGGCGGCCTGGGGACCCTGACGGCACTCGATCGCCCCCTGTTCCCCGCCTGCCTGGTCGAGGGACGCTTCACGGCGTTCGCGATCGGCCTCCACGCCGTTGCGGGCGCCTCGTACCTGGTCGGCGCTCTCCGACTCCGACTCCACCCGAACAGGATCGCGTCGGACGAGCGGCGGTGGCTCCTCGGGATCGCAGGGATTCTCTCCCTCTCGGCATTCTGCTTCCCGTTTTCGGAGCTGTGGGGCGGTTCCTGGTGGTCCTGGCACTTCTTCCGGCTGACCGCTGGAGGGCTGATCCTCGCATACCTGGTCCACCAGTCCCGGCGGACATGGGCGGAGCACCTCCGCTTGGAGGAGCACCTCCGCCAGTCCCAGAAGGTGGAGGCGTTGGGGCGCCTCGCGGGCGCCGTGGCGCACGACTTCAACAACCTGTTGATGCTCATCCTGGGCCTGGGCGACCTCGCGACGAGGCGCGCGACCGCGGGGGCCTCCGTGCAGGGCCACCTGGAGCAGATCCAGGAGACCGCCCGACGCGGAACCGCCCTGACCGGGCAGCTCCTCGCCTTCAGCCGGCGCCAGGTGGTGAAGCCGAAGGTGCTGGACCTGAACGCGGTCGTGGCCGGGATGGAGCAGATGATCCGCCGCCTCGCGGGGGAGAACATCGAGCTCGAGATCGTGCGCGGATCGGACCTCGGACGGGTCAAGGCCGATCCCGGCCACGTCGAACAGGTGATCATGAACCTGGTCGTGAACGCGCGGGACGCCATGCCCGGCGGGGGCAGGATCACGATCGAGACCGGGAACCACGAGCTGAAGAGCGATGACCTGCTGCGCGGAGAGGAGGTCCGCGCGGGGCGGTATGTCACGCTGGCCGTGCGGGACACCGGATGCGGCGTCGATCCGGAGGTCCTCGGCCGCCTGTTCGAGCCGTTCTTCACGACGAAGGAGGCCGTGAAGGGGACGGGCCTCGGCCTTTCGACCGTCGATGGGATCCTGAGACAGAACGGCGGGCACGTCGTGGTCCAAAGCACGCTGGGACGGGGCTCCTCGTTCCAGGTGCGCCTGCCGAGGGTCGAGGAGGCCATCGACGTCGCGGCTGCCCCCGCCGCCGACCCGGCCCCCGCCCACACCTCGGGAGCCGAGACCATTCTCCTCGTGGAGGACTCGGCCGATCTACGGATGATGATGAGCGAGGGACTCGGGATGTTCGGATACCAGATCCTCGAGGCAGGGGACGGCCAGGAGGCCATCAGCCTGCTGGGCGACACGGCGAGACGGATCGACCTGTTGATGAGTGATGTGGTCTTGCCGGGCGAGCTGAACGGCTTCGACCTGGCTCGTCGGGTGATCTCCCTGCGTCCCGACGTGAAGGTGCTGCTCCTCACGGGCTACACGGACCATCCGGCGATGCACGGCGACTCCCTGCAGGAGAGGATCGCCATCCTCCACAAGCCCGTGGCGCTTGCGCCCCTCGCGCGCCGGGTCCGTGAGGTCCTGGATGCACCCGCCCTGGCGCACGCCTGAGGCGCACGGCCTGCCGGAGAAGTACGAGAGCGTTCTGCGGCGACAGCGAGCATCGAAGCGACGGGGCCGGGTGACGATTCCCGGTCGCCTTGACGAGCGAACGGGGACTGCCGTACCCTGGCCGGTGCACCCGCAGTTCCAGCGAACGCCGCTCCTCCACGAGGTGGTGGTCGCCGCTCACGAGATGAGATGCCCGTCCGACCAGGGCGGCTGCGACGTACTTGTCATCGTCCGGATCGGCCTCCACGACCGTGACTGAGGCATCCTCCTCGACGATGTCGGCCAGCACACCCGAGGCCGCGACCCGGACCTCGATCTCCTCGTCCAAGCAGTGCAGCTCCTTCTTGAGACTCCGTACCGGGTATTTCGGCTCGATAGGGTGTCAACCTCAGTCAGGGGAACAGAGTACTGCCCCGTCTCAGCAGCCGCGGGCGAGGGCCCCGACGATGACGAGGGCCAGGGAGGCGACGAGGAGGCAGCCGCCCAGCGCTCGCTCTCGCTTGACGCGGCCCTCGGATTCGGAGTCGATTTCCGGTCGGACCTCGTCGTGGCCCAGGATCCCGTTGAGCTGCGCCGCGAGCGCCTGGGCGCGGTCGGGAGGGAAGCAGTCCCAGTTCCCGAGGACGCGGAAGCGGCTCCCGTTCGGAAGCACCGCAACCACCGTGTAGCGGTTCGGGTCGCCGTGGCGAAGCGCCCGCGTCACCGGGTCGACATCGAAGCGGTCCACGTGGACCGGCTCCGGGGTCTCCACCCGCCCCCCCACTCCCCAGCGGACCTCGCCCCCCTGCAGCGGCACCTCGAGCCATGCCACGCGGAGCGACCGCGCGGCCAGGAACAGGAACACGAGCGCCGGGCCGCCGCAGACTGGCAGCGGGAACATCCCCTGGGCCCACACCATGAGGGCGATCGACCCGATGGTGAGGAGGGCGTAGAAGAACGCCCACTCCCACTCAGCCGCCTTCAGCGTGTACCGATCGTGTGATTCGGTCCAGGTCACCATTGTGGTACATTTGTACCACGATGCGAGTCCTCCTTCTCTCCCTCCTGATCGCCGGCACCGCCTTCGCCTGAGGGTGCGAAACAGGGCCTCAGGGGAGGCCCGAGGCGATCGGCGGACACCAGAGCGACGTCAACGTCGTCGCCTTCTCCCCCGATGGGCGCGTACTCGCCAGCGGCAGCGCCGACAACACCATCCGCCTGTGGGACGTCGCGAGCGGCCAGCCCGTCACGAAGCTCGAGGGGCACACGACCGGCGTGCTCGCCCTCGCCTTCTCCCCCGACCGAACCTGGCTCGCCTCCGGGAGCGTCGACAAGACCATCCGCCTCTGGCCCCTCTCGGGCGACCCGAAGCCCAAGGTCGTCGAGCGGCACACGCACCACGTCACGTCGCTCGCGTTCCGCCCCGACGGGTCCCTCCTCGCGAGCGGGAGTCTCGACTGCACCCTCCTCGTGGGGAAGCCCGGCGCGGACGAGCCCCCCGCGTCGCTTTCGACCAGGAACACGCCCGTCGTCTGCCTCTCGTTCCACCCCCAGGGGAAACTCCTCGCCGCCGGCTACACCGACGGCTCGATCACGCTCTGGGACGTCGAGGAGAAGCGCGAGGTCCGCACGTTCAACGGCCACTGCGGCGTGGTGCGCTCCGTCGCCTTCGCTCCGGACGGGTCGGTGCTCGCCTCCGCCGGGGACGACCAGCGCGTCGTCCTGTGGAACGCCGGGGAGGGGAGCCAGGTGGGCCTCCTCCAGGGACACGAGCAGGCGGTCACCTCGGTCGCGTGGTCCCCGGACGGCGCGACGATCGCCACCGGGAGCTTCGACAAGACGGTGCGCCTCTGGGAGGCCTCCGGGGCCCTTAAGGAGGTCCTCACGGGACATGAGTACGGGGTCCTCTCGATCGCCTTCTGCCCCTGCGGCTGCACGGTGGCCTCCGGGAGCGCGGACCGCACGGTCCGCCTGTGGCGGGTCCAGGCGCCCAAGTAGCCCGAAAACCGCTTGCGCCGGCCTCCCCCGCTTCTACAATGGTGTGCTACTTTGTCAATCACGTGGGGGAGAGTCATGCCGAAGTCTGCCGTTGTCGCCGTGTTTCTCGCGCTCGTGGCCACCGTCGGCTGCGCGTCGCGTCCCAAGTACGACCTCGCGAAGCAGAACATCCACGTCTCGGGGAAGAAGGTCCCGCTCCGCGTCGCGGTGACCACGTTCACCGACGCCCGCCCGCAGGAGGAGCGCACGCTCGAGGCCCGCAAGGCGAAGGGCGGCACCGAGAACGCCGAGGACTATCTCGACAGCTACACCTATGACGAGGACTTCGTCGATTCCGAGATCGCCGGACCGCTCTCGGACATGACGGCGCGGCACCTGGACGAGTCGAGGCTGTTCGAGGACGCCGACTACGTCGCGGTCCCCTCCGAGCAGGTGACGCCCGAGCGGGCGAAGAACGGGGACTTCAAGGAGTTCGACGCCGTGCTGGTGGGGAAGATGACCCACATGTGGGGCTACATGTACAAGTCGATGCTCCGCCAGGCGCTGTTCCTCCCGATGGGCGGCACCGGGCTCACGCTGAACACGCTGATCCCCGCGCCGATTCGCGGCGAGGCCGAGCTGGTCGAGGTAAAGCTCCTCAGCACGAAGGACGGCCGCGTCCTGTGGGAGGGGGCCCTCAGCGCGAATGTCGACGAAGACAAGGCGCTCAACAACACGAAGAAGATGACCGCCATGGCGCTCTGGCGGAAGATGATCAACCAGCTCTGCCAGAAGCTCGAGGAGGCCGCGCCCTCCTTGTCGTCGAACTAGCGCCGTCATGAGGGCGCTCGCGCTCTCCCTCCTCCTCGCGGCGGCCGCCTCAGGCGAGGCGATCGAGGCGGCCGCCGGGAAGACCGAGATCACGCCCGACCCCTCGCGCGAGCTGGTCTGGATGGCCGGCTACGGCACGGGCCGCCGCGCCACGGGGGTCCACGACCCGCTCTGGGCGCGCGCCGTGGCGTTCCGCAGCAACGGGACCACCGTCGTCATCGTCGCGCTCGACCTCGTCGGGTATTTCCGCCCCGAGGTGGAGAAGATCCGCTCCATCCTGCCGAAGAAGCTCGGCGTGACGCACCTCGTCGTCTGCTGCACGCACAACCACGAGGGGCCCGACACGATGGGCCTGTGGGGGCCGATCCCCTTCGTCAGCGGCGTGAAGCGGGAGTACATGACGAAGGTCCGCACGACGGTGATCCGCCTCGTGGAGCAGGTCGTCGGCGAGCTGCGGCCCGCGCGGCTGAAGATGGCGGAGACGACCGCGCCGGTGGACGGCGTCGTCGGGGATCACCGCGACCCCGTCATCTTCGACGACACGCTCTCGGTGATGGGGATCGACGACGCGGCGGACGGCGCGCCGATCGCCACGCTGGTGAACTGGGCCTGCCATCCGGAGACGCTGGGGAGCAAGAACACGCAACTCACGAGCGACTACCCGCACGCGCTGCGGGAGGCGGTGGAGGCGGAGACGGGGGGCGTGTGCGTGTTCCTCTCGGGCGCGCTCGGGGGGATGATGACGCCGGAGCCCCCGTCGGGGCTGGAGGACTTCGAGGCCGCGCGGCACGTCGGGGAGTCGGTCGGGAAGGCGGCCGTCAAGGCGCTGGAGGGGGCGAAGGGGGTCGAGGAGGCGGCGGTCGAGGTCCGAACGAAGACGATCGACGTCCCGGTCGAGAACAAGTCGTACCGCCTGGGGATGCTCACCGGGACGCTCAAGCGGGACGTGTACGACGAGGAGGGGAACCTCTTCGAGGGGAGCGTCCTCGGGAGGTCGAAGCTCTTCGTGCGGACGGAGGTCTCGATGTTCCGCATCGGCGAGGCGCAGTTCATCACGGTGCCGGGGGAGCTGCTCCCGGAGCTGGCCGTGGGGGCCTACGACGGGAGCCGCTCGCACGGGAGGGACATCGTCGGGAAGGGGAACCCGAACCCACCGAAGCTGGCGGACGCGCCGAAGGGGCCGTATCTCAGGGACCGGATGACGGGGCGGGTGAAGTTCCTGATCGGTCTGGCGAACGACGAGCTGGGGTACATCATCCCGCCGTACAACTTCGAGCGGAACGACCGGAGCCCGATCCACCAGCCTGAGCCGCCTGGCGACCACTACGAGGAGACGAACTCCCTCGGCATCGAGGCGGCGCCGCGCATCGTCGGCGCCCTCGAGGAGCTGCTTGCGGAGTAGGCCGCCCTTCGCCCCTGCCCCGCCCGGTGTTCGATTCGGCGACAGATCGGGCGCCGGGGAATCGAACGGACGACCGCGTGGTCCCCCTCCCCTTCCGCCACGGGAACCGCGTGCTGTTTCTTGCCTGCGCGGACGCCGCGCCCGGGCAAGGTGTTGCGACCGAGCCCAACAGACGCCGCACGAGACCCTCCCGTGGCGCGCCACGTGCCCTACCAAGGCAGCGTTGGTGGGCTTCATATCGGAGGATTTCGCATGGGACGAGACTGGCTGCGCTCGGGGGTGGTCCTTGGAGCCCTCGTCATGATCTTTCTGTTGTGGTTCGCGCTCGGCGACGAGTTGTTCGCTCAAGGGGTCGTCGATTTTCGCGTCCCGTCGAGCGGCTGCGGCATGGGAGGCTCCCTCGCCGTGAGGGCGTACACGCCTCCACCGCTCGGGATGCGTTTCGCAGGGTTCGCGGGGCAGGTGGTGTACCTGCACGGAGGGACCGACGGAGGAAACCTCGAGCTGGACGGCGTGACGCGCGCGGTCGTGCGGGAGGGAATCGTCGTCGTGCGGTTCCTCTTCCCGGGGACGAGCTGGAGAGACCCGGCAAGCGGCGTCCTCTTCACCAGCGACGGCGTCTACGACGACCGAGGACCGCACTGCATCGAGGCGACGCGCGACGTGGCGAGGTTCTCTCTGGGAACCCAGGCCGACACGACGGGCGCGTTCGTCGCCGCGCGGGTCCCGGGCGCGCTGACCTCGAACGTGGGGCTCTACGGCTCCTCGAACGGCGGGAGCATCGCCTTCGCGACGATGGACCGCTTCGGGGGGGCGCTCGCGGGGCTCAAGTACTTTGCGGGCTTCGAGAACCCCTCGATCGGCCAGTACGTCGTGGGGGACCTGGGGACGAAGACGGACGACCCCGACGCCGCGACCGACGGGAACGGCAACGGCATCCTGACGGACGACGGGACGAACCCGGCGTTCTGGCTCTATCACCCGACCGTCTGCGACATGGAGTGGGGCCGCCTGGCGTACGACGCGGCGCTCCAGACGGACCTCCGCGGGACGCTGTACAACGGACTCGCCTGGTTCGAGGGGGGCGCGGCCGCCGGGTGCACGCGGGCCCTCGTCGGCGTGACGGCCTGGGGGACCCCTCTCTACGACTATGATATGGACGGCAGCGGGATGATCGACGGCGGGGAGGACTTTCCGCTCTCGGGGGCGGAGGGGACCTTCGGAGGAGTGCGGAAGCTGACCTACTCGCTCCCGACGCGCACGAACCTCGCAGCCTTCCCGCTGACGGCCGACGTGGCGACGCTGGCGGAGACGAGGACGTTCTGGGGCTGCCGCGAGAAGGCCCCCGCGATCCCGAATGCGGCCGTGGCGCTGCCGGGGCTCGCGTGCATCGACACGTCGAACCAGAGCGATCACGTGCAGGCCGCGCACGACGGGGGCGCCCACATGCACGTCCAGGCGTCGATCGACCAGTATCGCGCGGCAGGGCTGTGGCATCGGGTCAACCCGGACCGCGCGTACGTCCGCTCCATCTACGTCCGCTGGGGCGCGGCGCTTCCGATGGGGGTCGTCGACAACGACGCGAACCTCGTCGTGGCGCTCGGGGGCCTTCACGCGATGAGCGAGCCTCCGACGGCCCAGACGGGCTGGGTCAATGCGGCGGCGATCCTGGAACTGGCGGATCGGACCCAGACCGGGAACTGGGCGGTCAACCTGCCGGGGCTGCTCGTGATGCCGCCTCCCTAAGAGAGTAGGAGCGCGGAGCAATCTCATGCGGTGGACGGGCGACCCTCCGGGTCGCCCGTCGCCCATTCCGGCGAGAGCCGAGCATTCGTTCCACAGGCGGACCGGTAGCCGGACGCGCGCGCGTCCCGCGGCGGATCAGGCGCATCGCTCACATGAGAGAGCGGCGAGCCAGACCCTTGTTCGCACCAGTGAGTTGCAGCTCATGTAAGTGAACTCTTACTCCGGGAGGCCCGTCACGAGGCGAAACGTCGTTACGATCCCACACGTGTGAGGGGGGCGAGCCGAAAGGCGCACGCGCGCCGACGCTGAATCACACGCGTGAGATGAGCGCCGCAACTATCTGATACAAAATGTGATGCGACGCGCTCGAAACCCAGCCGATTCCGGGAGTTCACGCGAGTTCGCGGCAGGGCGCTTGCGAATCACCAGGGTGAGGACCACAGTTCCCTGGAATCGGAGAAGCGACGATGCGGACGAGCATAGCGACGATGACGGTGACGGCCCTGGTGCTCGGTCTCTCCCTCGACGCCCTGGCGCAGGAGAGGCCCACCACGACCTGGACCCCGGCGTACTCCGGCAACTACAGCAGCGGGAGGTCAGCGAGGATCGACACGGTCGTCATCCACACGATCGAGGGGTCCGCGCAGGGCGCCATCTCCTGGTTCCGCAATCCCGCCTCGAACGTGAGCGCCCAGTACGTGATCTCCTACAGCGGGCAGATCTTCCAGTGCGTCCGCGACTCCGACACGGCCTGGCACGTCCGGTCCTACAACAGCCGCGCGATTGGGCTCGAACATGAGGGGTACGCGGGGCGGAACAACTGGACCGACGCGCAGTATCGGGCCTCCGCGCGGCTGACCGCGTGGCTTTGCCGCGCGTACGGCATCCCGAGGAACCGGCAGCGGATCCTGGGGCACGTCGAGGTCCCCGGGAACGACCACACCGACCCCGGCAGGTTCTTCAACTGGACCTACTACATGCAGCTCGTGAACAACTACAGCGGCGGCGGCCCGTCTCCCTCCCCCAACCCCTCCCCCACGCCCTCGCTGACGGCGCAGCAGGTGACGGCCAGCGGGCTGAACGTCCGGAGCGGCGCTGGAACGGGATTCGGGATCATCGGAACGGTGGCGAACGGCCAGATCTACGTGTCGAACGCGACGTCGAATGGCTGGAACCGGATCTACTACGACAACCGCCAGGGCTGGTGCAGCAGCCAGTACCTGACGCGCCGCACGGGAGGTATCGGACGCCGCGTCACGGCGAGCAGCCTGAACGTGAGGAGCGGACCGAGCACGGGCAACTCGATCATCGGGTCGTGCACGAGCGGAGAGGTGTTCGTCGCCAACACCCTCCAGAACGGCTGGCTGCGGATCTACTACCGCGGCGCCCAGTACTGGATCAGTGCGCAGTACACCTCCACGGTCCAGTTCTAGTGTCCCGTCAAGGCGTATTCTAGCGGTTGGCGGGGCTCCACGGCACGGCGTCGCCACATGGACTCGGCGGCATTTCGGATCTCGGATTTGGGACTGCGGATTGTTGCGGATTGCGGATGGCCGATTGTGGATTCTCCGGGGCGGCCAATCCGAAATCGGCTATCCGCAATCCGCAACAATCCGCA
>Ga0080064_1001144_pt1 | contig 58023 bp, 54 predicted proteins | sample Subgrocontami54m_FD_69260 | JGI IMG/M metagenome (GOLD analysis project Ga0080064, IMG submission 69260) | Subsurface groundwater microbial communities from S. Glens Falls, New York, USA - GMW46 contaminated, 5.4 m (SPADES assembly) (version 2) ... | reverse complement strand
CGACGCCCGCCGCGTCGCCCGGTCCGCCGAGCGCGGGGATCCAAGGCACGTCGCAGTCGACCACGAGCACCAGGTCGGCATCGCGCAGGCTCTCGTGCGGGTCCCAGCCCAGATGCATCGCATGCTCGGTGGACAGCGCGAGATGGCGCGGCCGGTAATGAATCACGCCGATCGCGAAGGTCTCGGCGAGCCGAGCGATCGCGCCCGCGGCCTGCGGCGTGCGGCCGCCGTTGGCGGTCACGAGCAACGGGCGCTGGGCGCCCGCGACGAGCCTCGCGACCATTTCGAGCGCATCGGGATCCGCCGCGGACGGGGTCGCGGCGACCTGAACGGGCGCTTCGCGCACAGTGCGCGCGCCGAGCGGCGAGGCGAGCACTTCTCTCGGCAACGTCAGGTACACCGGCCCCTGCGGATCCGAATAGGCGATCGCGAACGCCCGGTCGACGGCCGTCTGGACCTGCTCGGCGTGCTTCAGTTCGTAATCCCACTTGACGAATTCGCGCAGCAGGGCGCCCTGATCGAAATGCTCCTGCGCCCAGTGGATGTAGTTGTTGCGCGCGCCAAGCAACGCGCCCGATTCGGTGAACGGCGAGCGCCCGGCGCACAGCAGCATCGGGATGTTCTGGCGCGAACCGTTGATCAGGCCGTTGAGCGCGTTCGCGGTGCCGACGCCGACGTGCACCATCATCGCCTGCGCGCGTCCGGTGATCATGGTGTAGCCGTGCATCATCGCCACGCCGAGGTTCTCGTGCGGAACGAGCACCGGCTCGGGCATCCGCGCCCCGAGCGCGAGCCCCTTGGCGCGCGCTTCCGCGAGGGGGGCGAAATCGGTCCCGCCGTTGGCGAACAGGTAGTCGACGCCTCGCGCGGCGAGCCGACCGAGGAAGGCGTCTGCCGCGGTCTCGGGCCGGAGGCCGGCGGAATCAGCTGGGTTCATGACCTACGCTCCCTTCGTCCTTCGCTGGGATCGTGCCACTGCGGGCGACGATCGATGTTGGCGCAGGGTGCGGATGCATTATATTCACGCCTTTTGCGCCCCTGGAGGAACCCGACCATGAAACTCTACATGCATCCGGCTTCGACCACGAGCCGCCCCGTGAGCCTGTTTGCGGTGGAAAACGACATTGCCTTGGAGCAGCAGGTGGTGGATATCTTCACGGGCGAGCATCTCCAGGAGGCGTTCGCGAAGCTCAACCCGAATCGCCTGGTTCCCGTACTGGAAGACGGCGAATTCTGCCTGACCGAGGGCTCGGCGATCCTGAAGTATCTCGCGGAGAAAACCGGCTCACCTGCCTACCCCAAGGAGCTGACCGCGCGCGCCCGGGTGAACGAGCGCATGGACTGGTTCAACACGGATTTCTATCGCACCTTCGGCTATGGCCTGGTCTACTCGCAGATCCTGCCGAACCACCGTCGGCCGAGCGAGGAATCGCAGCGCGTAACAATCGAGTGGGGCAGGGAAGGTGCGAAGAAGGCGTTGCACGTCCTCAACGATCACTGGCTTGGAACCAAGAACGCGTACTGCTGCGGAGACGCGATCACCATCGCCGATTACATGGGTGCGTGCTACGTTTCGATTGGGGAGATCATTCGCTGCGATCTCTCGGCGTATCCGAACGTGCGCCGCTGGCTCGAACGCATCAAGCAGCTCAAGAGCTGGCCCAGGGTCAACGAGGTATTCAACGGATTTGCGGCGTCGGTCAAGGACCAGCCGTTCATCGGGCTTTGAGCGTGCGGCAGGAAACTCCGCGATGATCAAGGGCCTGCATCACAACGCGTATCGCTGCCGCGACTCGGAGGAGACGCGCCGCTTCTACGAGGACTTCCTCGGGCTGCCGCTGGTGAAGGCGTTCAACATCACGGAAACCAAGAGCGGACGCAGCACCGACGTGCTGCATTCGTTCTACCGCATGGACGACGGTTCGTGCCTCGCGTTCTTCGACGCACCTGGCCAGCCCTTCGAGTTCAAGGCGCAGCACGACTACGACCTGCACATCGCGCTCGAAGTGTCTGCGGAGGATCTGCGAAGGATGTTCGAGCGGGGCAGGGCGCTCGGCATCGAGACGCGCGGCGTGTCGGATCACGGGTTCATCGACTCGATCTACTTCCGCGATCCGAACGGCTACGTGATCGAACTCACCGCGAAACGGCCGGACCACGATGCCGCGATGAACCCTGCGGCCAACGACGCTCGCGGCACGCTCGCCGCGTGGCAGGCGAAGAAGGCGAAGTCGCCGGGCTGATCAATTGCCCGCTCAGGCCGCGCGCGCGACCTGAGCGCCGTTCTCGACCGCGTCGAGCGCTTCGAGGAGCAGCGCCGGGTCGTTCGCCGCGAGCCGTACCGAATCCGACAGCAGGCGCCGCCACAGGCGCGCTCGCGGCTGGCCGTGGTACAGCCCCAGCACGTGGCGGACGATGTGGCGCAGCGACGTTCCCGCCGCGACTTCACGCTGCGCATAACCGTGCATCGCGCGAACCACCTGTGCGCGTTGCAGTCCGGGAGCGGCGAGCAGCCAGGGGTCGTGATAGGCCGCGCGGCCAAGCATCACGCCGTCGACCCGAGCCAGGTGCGCTTCGATTTCCCGCCAATTCGAAATGCCGCCGTTGATCACGATTTCCAGTTGCGGGAATTCGCGCTTGAGGCGGTAGACCTCGGCGTAACGAAGCGGCGGCACTTCGCGGTTGTCCTTCGGCGAGAGGCCTTTGAGCACGGCGTTGCGCGCGTGCACGAAGAAAGTACGGCAGCCCGCCGCCGCGACCGCGGCGACGAAATCCCTGGCGAATTCATAGCGCTCGATGTGGTCTATTCCCAGGCGGTGCTTGACCGTGACCGGAATCGCAACCGCTTCGCGCATTGCGCGCACGCAGTCGGCCACCAGCAACGGTTCCGCCATGAGGCAGGCGCCGAAGGCGCCGCGCTGCACGCGCTCGCTGGGGCAGCCGATATTGAGATTGATCTCGTCGTAGCCGCGCGCAGCGGCCATTTCCGCGCAGGCGGCAAGCTCGCCGGGGTCGCTGCCACCGAGCTGCACCGCGACCGGATGCTCCTCGGTGCTGAAGGCGAGATGGCGTTCGCGGTCGCCGTGCAGCAGTGCTCCCGTGGTGATCATTTCGGTGTAAAGGAACGCCTGCGGGCTGACCTGGCGCAGGAAGAACCGGCAGTGCCGGTCGGTCCAGTCCATCATGGGCGCGACACAGAGCCGGTGAGCGTTGTTTTTGTTGCAATTTTCGGAAATGTCGGTCACTTAGATCCACTGAAGCGGTAGTTCGTTTCCCGCTATTTTCCCCGGTTTTCCTCCATTTCTCACCATTCAGGCAGGGCATACGCCGCGGCGACGTTGTTATCGCGTTCGACCCAAAATGCGACATCCGCAAGCCGGACTACGAGCAGATTAATCGCTACGCGTCGAACGTCGAACCGCTCTTGATCGACTACTTCGAGCACTGGCTCGACCGGGAGAGGAACACCGCCGGCTGGCGCGAGGAAGTCGAATCGATGGCGATCGACAAGAAGTCTCTCGACAAGGGGCTGCAGACGCGCGGATTTCGCGCGGTGACGCTCGTCGAATACGCGCGGCGCAAGAAGCTCTACGACCCGATCGCGCACGCGTTCGCCTCCACGCTCAACTACGAGAAGAGCTACTTCGACAAGCTGGTGGCTTCGCTCCTTCCCCTCATGGAGAAGCTCACCACTGGCCGCACGGCGTCGCTGCTCTCGCCGGATCTCGACGATGCCAACGATTGGCGCCCCGTGTTCGACTGGGCCTCGGTGATCAACCTGGGCGGCATCGTCTATATCGGGCTCGATTCCCTGTCCGACTACGAGGTGGCCGCGGCGGTGGGCAACTCGATGTTCGCGGATCTCACGAGCGTGGCGGGGAGCCTCTACAAGTTCGGCGCGGGGAGGGGCCTTCCAGGTGATACGACGCCGCGGCGCATCGCGATCCACGCCGACGAATTCAACGAGCTGATCGGGGATGAGTTCATCCCGCTCCTCAACAAGGCCGGCGGGGCGGGTTTTCAGGTAACGGCGTACACCCAGACCTGGTCGGACGTGGAGGCTCGCATCGGGTCGCGAGCCAAGGCGGGACAGATCGCCGGCAACTTCAATACCCTCATCATGCTGCGCGTCTAGGAAGTGGCGACGGTGGAGCTACTGACCAGCCAACTTCCGGAGGTGCGCGTCGTCTCGACCCTCGTTTCGTCCTCGGTTTCCGACACCAACGATCCCAGCGATTTCGCTGACTTCGCCAGCCGTAACGAGGACCGCATCACGACGGAAGGTGCCCAGATGCTTTCCCCGAGCGACCTGGTTCAACTACCCAAGGGGCAGGCCTTCGCGCTCATCCACGGCGGACAGCTCCACAAGATCCGGATGCCGTTGCCGGACGCCAGCCATGACTCGCTGATGCCGGCCAGCCTCGAAGCGATAGGCAGCGAGGTGAAGGCCGCCTATTCACGGCGTCGCCTACGCGCAAGAACGTATCGAATACCTTAGACGTTTTTCCGGCTCTCGTATCTGATCCCGTAAGGATCGCGTTCGGCGCAACCAGAGCGTGTTCAGTTGCTATGTAGATCACCCCGCTTTCGCTCCAAGCTTACTGAAAGCACGTTGCACTAACTCTTGTTCAACTGCGGTACTTGCTGTCGTGCATTGCTCTCATCTGCTTCGATCCCGCGAACCGGGTCTGCATCCTTGTTCGCCCGCCCCCCCGTATCGTGCTCGTGCCCCCTTCCATGCATCCCCTTCATGAATTTCATGTCTCCTACCAATCCGATCCCAAAACCTGCAGCTGGCGCAATATATGTCCAAGGTCCACCCAAAGACTGACCTAAGGCCATGCCTCCTATCAAACCCACGCAACAAAGCATGTTTGCTCTCCTCTCTAATGTGCTATGAGTTGTTTCTTCCGTTGTTTCATTTTTTCCATTTTCGATGCTAGCCAAGGTTTGCATAATGCCAATTCGGCGCCTCCGATGCCGGCAACGAAAGCGGCATGAAGGTCGTTATGCTTGACCTTACTACGCTAGCAAGGTCAAGCCCCTCCAGACGAACAGCCAAACGACCGGCATACCCCCCTTGACCTTGCTACGATGGGAAGCTTCAACGTTTGTATGATGGGAAAGCTGTTACAGGCGGTGCAGCACGAACCCGCGGCGGCCTTACCGCAGGAGTCTCGACGTGGATTGTGCGGAGGCGAACTTCGGCAGCCTCGCCCGCAAGTCCGGCGTGTCGGCGAAAACGATCCGTGACTGCGAGCAAGGCGGCAAGAATCGGGCACGCCAGGCGCCCCGACCTAACCCGTTGCAATTCGCATATCCAATGTTGCTCGGATTGCGTTACCGCGATTCAAGGCGCGCCGTTCGACCCGGATAGCCAAAGGAGGGAAATGAGAAATCAACCCAGGTTTTACGCCGTAAATCGATTGCTACTTGGCGTGTTCTTGCTGATTGCGGCCTCCCTGTATTCGTACAAAGTGCACGCCACAACCACCCAGCCGCCGATTCCTCGCGGCGTGGCAATGCAGTCATGGCAGGAGAACGGTCGTGACGGGCGATACCTGCTGCAGGTCCTGCAGGGGAGCGCCCTCAAAGCCGGTAAGCGCGTTTCCGGATCCGTCAAGAGCGATACCGACTGCGATATCGATGCCGAGGGGTTGAGCCATTGCCACAATATCATCGAGCTTGCGAACGGAACTCGGATCACGGTGATCGATACGCACAATATGCACCGCTATCGTTGCCTGGCGGAGGGGGATCGACTCTCGCTGACCGGGATCGGCGGTACCTGGATCATGGGCACCTTGTCCGGAAAGTCACCGCGCATCCCTTGACGCAGTGTCGCTGACACATCGAGTAGCGACCCATGTAGATCCTGTGTGGACGGTCCGCCGGCTTGCGCACACCCTGACCGGCTTTGCCGTCTCGGTTTTTTTCCTTTCGCCCTGTGCGCAAGCGGCTCAGCTGGAGCCGCCCAAGACCGTGGGCGCGCTTCAACTAGTTCACGCGCTTCGCGGCAAGGAAGCGCTCCAGGCGATCGATCGTCTCCATGGAAAAGGGCTTGCCGGAACCGATGGCTATGTCGCCCATTATGAAAGGGACGGCCTTGTTGCCATGCTTTGCGTTTCTCGCCCTGCGCGTTCCTCCATGACAGGCGCCCAGATTGAAAAGATGGCAACCGGCATTCGCGCAGGAAAGACGCGCTTCTCTCATCTCAAGTCCTCTGAACGCAACGGCACGACCGTCTATTCGGCGCTCGGAGAGGGTCAGATCCATTACTTCTATCACCGGGGCGCGGATGTGATCTGGCTGGCGGCAGACCCTCCTGTGGCAAGAGAAGCCTTGCAATACCTCCTGCAGCGTGATCCCTGAGGGTGCTTTGGAAATAGCAGATTGATCGCTGCGTTCGCTCTGGTTACCGCGGGCGGAACCACATTGAGCGGGAGCTGGCTGATGGTGGTGAGAATCGACCAGGATCCGGGGGGCGGCGCATGAACCAGTTCACAACCAGTGCCACCATTATGTCGATCGCAAACCTTTCCAGAGTGATGATGGCCGCGCTGGTTTTTTTGGTCACTGCCACGAATGCCCAAACCACAGACCGAAACGCCGCTGATGCGGCACTGGTTGACCGAGTCAAGGATACGGTAATCAAGGAACTGCGCGATAGCGGCGCGATCGACCGGGCGGTTGACGCCGGAATCGACCGGTACATAGAACGACAGCGCGCCGCGGCGGAGCAACGCGAGCGGCGCGAAACGGATACGCGGGCTGTCACATTGCGGCCGGTCACCATAGGCCGCGACCACATCCGCGGCGATCCCGCCGCGCCGGTTACGCTGGTCGAGTACTCGGACTTCGAGTGCCCGTTTTGTAAGCGTTTCCACCCGACGTTGAAGCGATTGGTGGCCGAGTCCAACGGCCAGCTGAAGTGGGTCTACCGCCACTACCCGCTCGATGAGCTCCATCCAGTCAAGGCGCGCAAAGAGGCGGTGGCGTCGGAGTGCGCAGCCGAGCTCGGCGGAAACGACGCGTTCTGGAAATTTGCGGATCGGTTCTTCGAGCTGACTCCGTCGAACAACCGCACCGATATCGATGCGGTGCTGCCGCGAATCGCCAGCGAAATCGGGCTCGACAAGACGCAGTTCGCATCGTGCCTCGCAAGCGCAAAACATGACCGGCGCGTCGCAGAAGATCTTCAGGACGCCATCGCCTCCGGAGGTCGAGGCACGCCCTGGAGCATCATTGTGTCCAAGAGCGGCAAGACGTATCCGCTCTCTGGAGCGCAGCCCTATGCAACCGTCAAGCAGCTCGTTGAACTGGCGCTTGAGAAAAAGTGACCCGTGACATCCCACCTGAACAATCTGCGAGTCGCGTTCGGCCAGGTATTCGCTTATCCCTCGTACATCGCCCTTGCCGGTGCGCTTGCGATCCTTGCGTTTCTTCTAGCGGTATGGTTTCCCAATCTCGGGTTGATAGCTCAAGTATTCTCGGAATCGAACGCCCCGCTTGCGGCCACGCTCGGCATCGCGCTCAGCCTGCTTGGCGGCATCGGCACGAATTTCAGCTTGCTCTCCGCCGGGTACACCATTGCGATTGCCGTTTTCTTCGGGCTCACCACCGCGATGATCGGCTATTTGGTGAAGCAAAGACGCATTGCGGCGGCCGGACAGAGCATCGCCATCGGTTCCGGCGCCGCGGTGAGCGGTGTACTCGGCGTTGGATGCGCCGCATGCGGTTCGCTGGTCCTGGGCGTGGTCCTCCCGTCTCTCGGCGCCGCCGGAGCGCTCGCTGCGCTGCCGCTGAACGGCGAGGAATTCGGAATTCTGAGCGTTGCGCTGCTTTTCGTTTCGCTGTTGCTCATCAGTAAGAGCATTGCAGAATCGATCGCCTGCCCGATTGCCAAAACCAGAAACACTTGACATCAACGGCCAGGCGCAAACCATCGTCAATTCACTCTCGCGCTGAAGGCAAAGGAGTGCGCCCATGCATTACCCGCCGATGCCCCGCAAGTCGAATGCAGCTTGGCTGTTGATATTCGGGTAAACATGACTCTCGGTTTGCACCGCGCGACTGATCCACTTTTCTAAGATCAGGACATTGGCAGGGCTGGAGTTCTCTCTGATGTGCGCGGGTCGCAGGTCGTTGAATAATCCGTAAGGGAATGGCTCAGTCGAGGCTGAAAATCAAAATCGCCAACTGGCAGGCGATTACGGCGAACCTGCAACGGACGCCGGTCGCGCGCGCGATACGCCGCGCGAATTCCGGTGGAGGCCCCCGCAATGAATGCCAGAGGCGTGGCCCCCGAGCTTACTTCTTGCCTCGCTCCTCGCGCGCCCGATCGACGAGATAATCGACCACTTCGACCACTTCCGGCACGCCGCCGGCGAGCCGCGCGGTCGTGAAGTAGCGGCCGTCGATCACGAACGTCGGCACGCCCTCGATCTCGTACGTGTCGAGCAGGGCGCGTGCTGTGGCGACCTTGGCGGCGACTTCGGGCGAATCCATCGCCTGCTTGAAGATCAGCACGTCAACGTCGTTGCGCCCCAGCCAGGCGAGGAGATTCTTTTCGTTGTTCAGCCGCCGTCCGTCGAAATGATGGTTGTCGAACACCGGCCAGTGCATGCGCTCGAGCAGCCCGGTTGCTTCGAGTGCGTAGTAAAGGCGCGCAAAGGACGCCCAGGCAGCTGGCAGGGGAGAAGGGATGCGCTTCAGATCGATCTCCGCCTCGCGCTTCGTCAGCAAGCGCGTGAGGTAGGGCTCGGCTGCGTAACTCACCGGGCAGCCATAGGAAAAGAATTCGATCACTTCGATGCGCTCGCTGCGTGCGAGCGGACGTGGTGGATCGATCACCCGGTATTCGCGCCCGGCGGCCGGTTGCGCCGCGACGGCGGCACTCGCCAGAGCGAGCAGCAGGAGCGCGCAGGCGCGGGCAAACAGGGTCTTCATGCGGGTACACCGGAATTCTGACGAAGGGCAGTCTACCCGGATTGCGCCGTGCGCGTGAAATTCCTAGCCTTGGCGCAAGCAAACGCTTCGGTGGTTGCTGGTTGCTGGCGTAGTTCCGGCTTTCGCCGATGCGCGCCTCGCGCACGGCGATTAACGTTCGACTATCCAACGGAGTACGGGCTCGTCATCAGCCTCATGACCGCCAGGCAACTGGGTATCGCGGTCCATCAGGCCGCACTCCTGAGTGTCGGTCGGGTGATCGAATAGGAAGTGGACGCGAATGGCCGGTGCTGGTCCGAGTCGGCGTGCCCCACGGTGTACCACGGCGGTGGTTTTCCCTATGAAGTCGGTCCAGTCCATCATCGGGGCAATGCGAATGCGAAAAGCCCCGCTTGTTCCGTTACTTAGAGAAGCATCAGTCACTCGAGTTCTTGGGAGAGAAAGGTTCGTTTCTCACCATTTCGCCCCGTTTTCCTCCGTTCTTCCCCGTTCGGATTTCTGAAGTGTACTTGCCGGGTTCATCCAGAACCGGCCAACGCGATCGAGAATCCCGCTTGAGAATTGAGCGGCGAGATCGGGAATGCTGGTGTCAGGCCAGGCTGCTCATACGCGGATTGCGTATATACGTAGGTTGCGTATAATCCGACCGTGAAGGCCGTCCTCGTCGAGTTGCCTGCGTTTGAACGGCATCGCACGGACTATCTGGACGATGCGGCGTTTGCCAGGCTGCAGCAGGCGCTGATGAAGGATCCCGAGGCCGGAGACGTGATCGAAGGCACGGGCGGCCTACGCAAACTGCGGTTCGCCGACGCTCGACGCGGCAAGGGCAAGCGCGGCGGGCTCCGGGTGATCTACTACTGGTGGAGCGCCGGCGTGCAGTTCTGGTTGTACGCGTTGTACGACAAGGACGAAATGGCGGCCCAAGCAGCGCAAGGCGCTGAAGGCGATGTTAAGGACGGAGCTGGAATCCAGGAGGTCAACGTGAAATCCAGAGCGACGATCGAACGTCCCAAGCGCGATCTGTTTGCGGAGTTGAGCGAGGGAATGACGGCACTCGCCGAGGCGAGGCAGGGCAAGCGTACGCTGCGCACTCACGTGGCCGAGTTCAAGCCGGCCCCTGGAGTCACACCTCGAGAACTGATCCGAGTACGGCAGCATCTCAGGCTTTCGAGGGCACTGTTCGCGGTTTACCTGCGCACGAATGTCCGCACGCTGGAGAACTGGGAGCAGGGGCGGGCGAAGCCGAATGCGCAGGCGGCTCTGCTGATCAATCTCGTCAAGCGATTTCCCGACACGGTCGAGCGGCTCGCTGCGATCTGAAAGAGTTGCCCGCGACCCACGCGGCCGCTGACTCGATTCGGGGTCCTCCTCGGTGTACCAAACCGGTGGTTTCCTCTATGAAATCGGTCCAGTCCATCATGGGGGCCGTGCAGATACTGTGGCTGGTCGAATATTTCATCCGAGCGGGAGATACAGCATCATCGGCGTGTCGGCGCAGGGCGTGAATCCGTAGTGCTCGTAAAACGCTTTCGCCGCGGGATTCTTCGCGTCCACGATCAGCGCAAACGCGGCGACCTGCATTCTCGCCTGCAGGCAACGCTCCACTGCACAGCCGATCAGCAGCTTTCCGAGACCTTGTCCGTGCCGATCGCCACGGCACGCCAGGCGTCCCATGCGAAAGCAAGGAACCGGGTAGCGAGGAAGCTTCTTCCTGTCCATGTCGCCCAGATCGGCGGTGTCGACCTGCGCCGCACTCAACGTGTAATACCCCAGAATCAGGCTCGGCGCCGCGGTGTCGACCAGCACGTACACGTTGCTGACGCCTTTGCGCCGGTGCTGCATCGCGAAGCGATGCAGGTACTGATCCAGCTCGGGGACACCGCAAGCAAACCCGGCCCGGTCGTGGCGTTCCGGGTCGAGGGTCTGCTCCTCAAGCACGGCGGATTTTGACCTTTGCCTCCGCCACGGCGCCCTTGAGCGCGCGGTTCGGAACGAACGCGCGGTCGAGCGCCCGGGCGAACGCGGCGAAGTCGCGCTTGGACAGGCTGACTCGAGTCTCGCGATCGAGCAGTGCCAGCGCCTTCTCCTTGGCGGCCGCACGGACGAAGCCGGCCATCGTCGTACCCATCAAAGCCGCAGCGCGGGAGACGACATCCTTTTCGCGGGCGTCCATTTTCAGATCGAAGCGGGCTCTGGCGGTCATGGCGTACCTCTCGGCAGTTTGGCAGTTTAAACGCATACGGCATTTTACCGTATTCACATTCCAAGCGCGAGAATGAACCGAAGAGCCCGGATGTGGGCAATCACCGGGTGGCTGGCCACCGCTGCTCGAGTCGCCTTCGATCCAGCGGGGCCGTGGCGTTGGTTCAGGGTGCCCTGCGGTGTACCAAGCCGTCAGTTTCCCCTATGAAATCGGTCCAGTCCATCATCGGGGCGACGCAGAGACGGTGAGCGTTGAATTTGCCGGGATTGTTTTTGGGTGTCGGTCACTTGTCGCGGACCCTAGGGTCTTCGTTTCCCGTTATTTCTCGCTATTTGCCTCGATCGCCCGCCGTCGCCGGCGTCGGAAGTGTACCTGTCGGCGCCCAACCAGAACGGATCCATGGGGCGGACGTCCGCGCTCGAGAGGTGAACGGAGAGAACCACGATTCATTGACTCCGGATCGCATGGTGGGATAATCCCACCATGATCCTGACCCTCGACGCCAAGCGTCGTCTGACCGTCCCGGCAGCTCTTGCCCCGGCTTCGCCCGGGGATGCCTTCGACGCGCGGTTCGATGCGGAAGAGAACGAGATCGTGTTCCGCCGCATCGCGGGCGCAGGCGACTGGCTTGCGGTGCTGAGCAAGTGCCCGGTGAGCATGGACGACCTGCCGCGTCGCCGGAGGGCGCCCGCGAGGCGCCGCAGGATTTGAGCTGGCTACTCGATACCGATGTCATCTGCCAGCCCGCCAAGCGCCATGGGGACGCCCGAGTGGTCGCTTGGCTGCATCGGGAGCGCGAGCGGTGCTTCACCAGCGCAGTCGTCATCGCTCAGCTTGCGTACTGGGTGCGGTCGAAGCAGGGTCGCAAGCATCGCGAATTGCAGGATTGGCTGAGAAGGCTGGTGGATGCACTCGGCGGCCGCATTCTCGGCTTCAACGTCTCGGTCGCCCATGTCTGGGCCGATCAGGAGTACCTGCTGGAGAAGCACGGGCAGCGCATGCCCGTGGAGGACGGCTACATCGCCGCGACCGCACGGCGCCACGGTCTGACGATCGCGACGGGAAACGACAAGGATTTCCGCCGGCCCGGCCTGAAGGTCTTCAACCCGTTCAAGGAACTGCCCCCGGTCTGAATTCAGGCACCGCGGACTGAAATCATTCAGGAAATGTCCAAGGCGAAATACAGCACGCCGGACGAAGTGCTTGCCGAGGCTCGATCGTTGGCCGCTCTTCCCGCGGCTGCGGTCGAGTCGAGGTTGGAGAGGCTCCGGTCGCGCTATCGCGAGGCGCCGTTGCTTTTCACGCAGGAGACCCTTCAGCTTCTGCGACAGGCCGGAGAGCGCGCGAATCAGGCCCGGGCCGGCGCCTGTGACGACCGCGCGCTGGCGGCGCTGAAGGAGGTGTTCGGGTACCCGACGTTCCGGGCAGGGCAGCTGGAGATCATCCGGGCGGTGATGGCGGGGCGGGATTGCCTCGGGGTGATGCCTACGGGGGCCGGGAAGTCGGTGACGTATCAGATTCCGGCGCGGCTGCTGGGCGGGGTGACGCTGGTCGTGTCGCCGCTGATTTCGCTCATGAAGGACCAGGTCGACGCGATGGGCGAAGTCGGGATCCGCGCGACGTTCCTGAATTCGTCGCTCGACGCGGCGGAGCGGTCGCGGCGCGCGGCGCGGCTGCGCGCGGGCGAGTTCGAGATGCTCTACGCCGCGCCGGAGGGAATCGACGCGTCGGTCGGGCGGCTGCTGGAGGCGCTCGACCTGAAGCTGGTCGCGGTCGACGAGGCGCACTGCATCAGCGAGTGGGGACACGACTTCCGGCCGTCCTACCGCAACCTCGCCGGCCTGAAACAGCGCTTCAAGGCGATCCCGGTCCTCGCCCTGACCGCCACTGCGACGCCGCGCGTGAAGAACGACATCGTCGAGCAGCTCGCGCTGCAGGATCCGCTCGAGGTCCGCGGTTCGTTCTTTCGCTCCAATCTCCACCTGTTCGCCGTGAAAAAGGGCAAGGGCGACGGCGTGCGCGACATGATCCTGCGCCTCGTGCGCGCGCGCCGCGGCGAGTCCGGGATCGTCTACTGCCTGTCGCGCAAGGCGGCCGAGGCGACGGCGGCGTTCCTCGAGGGAAAAGGCGTGCGCGCGGCGGCGTACCACGCGGGGATGACGCCGGAGAGCCGCGCCGAGACCCAGGACAAGTTCAGCCGCGACGACTTCGACGTCGTCTGCGCGACGATCGCTTTCGGCATGGGGATCGACAAATCCAACGTCCGCTACGTCCTGCACCGCGACATGCCGCGCTCGATCGAGGGGTACTACCAGGAGATCGGCCGCGCCGGGCGCGACGGCGCTCCCGCCGACTGCGTGCTTTTCTACTCGTGGGCCGACGTCATGTCGCTCGACCGCCTGCTCGAGATCTCCGAGGTGCAGGACCCCGAAGTCGCGGATCAGCAGCGCCGCGCGGTGCGCCGCATGTTCGATCTCGCCGACGGCCGCGCCTGCCTCTGGCGCCGCCTCGCCGGGCATTTCGCGGAACGCATCGCGGCCTGCGGCGCGTCCTGCGGGTGCTGCCTCAAGCGCGACATCGTCGGGGATGCGCGTCCGGCTGCCGGGGCAACGGGGAAGAAGGACTCGGCGAAGAAGCGCCCGGAGCCGGCCGAGGCGGTTCCGGACGCGGGGCTGTTCGAGCGGCTGCGCGCGCTACGCAAGAAGCTGGCGGACGAGCGGCAAGTGCCGGCGTTCGTGGTCTTCAGCGACCGGGCGCTGCAGGACATGGCCGCCCGGAAGCCGCGGACGCGCGACGAGTTCCTCGACGTGCACGGGGTGGGGCAGAAGAAGCTCGAGGAATACGGGGATGCCTTCCTCGCGGAAATTCTCCGGGAGCGCGCACTGCCCATCTCTTGAGCCTCGCGTGCGTCTTTGAGGTCGGGGTGTACCACGGTGTACTAGGCCAGTGGTTTCCTCTATGAAGTCCGTCCAGTCCATCATGGGCGCAACGCACAGGCCGTGCGCAGCGCTCATCGCAGGTCGCGCGCTCGCCGGCGGGTGAGTTCCACGAGGCAGGCCTTCGCCGCGTCGCCGCTGCCGCGGCGAGCGCATTCGGCGTCGCGATACGCTCGCCAGGCGTCGGCGCTGCGGCGAAACGCAGCCGTCCTGTCCTCATTGCCGGCGCTGGCGTCCGCCTGGCGGGCCTCGACGAAGCGATTGGCGTAGGCGTTCGTCAGGTCCTGCTCGGCGACCTGCAGCAGCACGTCGAAACAGGCAGCGGTGTCGGCGGCGCCGTTGCGCCGGCACTGGATGAGTACCGGAGCGTCGCTTCGCGGCGCCCAGAAGAAATACAGGGCGCGCTTTTCGTCCGCGAGCAGGCAGACGAAGCTGAATTCCACGGCCGGGCCGCTCGCGTTGAGGATCGCGCCGTTGCCGAAGAGGACGAATCCGACGAACTGGCTGCCGAGCTTGCGCGCGTAGCGCTCGAGGTTGCGATGCTGGTCGTCGTCCAGCACGATCGGCTTGGCCTTTCGATCGGCGGTCCTCACTTCGCTCTCCGCGTAGGCGCTGCAGGCCTTCATGGCCAGGTCGGAAGGCTGCGCCGCGACCGCGAGTGGGAGCAGGAGAAGCACCAAACCGGTGAAGCGCATCATGCAGCGTATTGCGCGGTGGTCTGCGCGCGCACCCGGACCAATCCGAGCAGAATCCGGGTGAACGGCGCGGCGACCCCGGCTTTGCCCGCGACTTCGAGCGTGGCGGTGAGCAGGCCGTCGATTTCGAGCGCCTTGCCCGCCTCGAGGTCCTGCAGCATCGAGGGTTTGAACACTCCGAGCTTGCGCGCCATCTCCATGCGAGCCTCGGGATCGATGTCGGCGTCCACTCCGATCGCGCGCCCGATTTCAAGGCACTCTCGCATGATCCCCACCATGTAGTCCTTGACCAGCGGATCGGCGATCAGGCGGTCGGCGGTGGCGAGCGTGAGCGCCGCGACTGGATTGAAGCTCACGTTGCCCAGCAGCTTGACCCAGAACTCCCGTTCGATGGAACCGGTCTCCTCGACTTCGAAACCCGCGTCGCGGAGCGCCGCCGATATGGCGTGGGTGCGCTCGGAGTTCGCGCCCCCGGGCTCGCCCAGGATCAGGCGCGCGCCCATCGTATGCGTGATCCGTCCCGGACCGTTCAGCGAGGCCGCGAGGTGAACGACGCAGCCGATCACCCGCGAGGTTGCGATGGCGTTCGCAATGGCGCCGTCCGCATCGAGGCTCTCGAGGCGAAGCCGGCCACCGCCGAACGGCAGTCGATCGAAGAACCACCACGGGATGCCGTTCATCGCGGTCACTACCGCGGTGCGCGGCGAGAGCAGCGGACCGATCGCGGCCGCGACCTGCCCGAGGCTGTGTCCCTTGACGGCGACGATCACGCAGTCCTGCTCGCCGAGCGCCGCGGGGTCGCTTTCCGCGCGCGGCCGGGTGACCACGATGTTGCCGCGTCGGCCATCGTGGATCCGCAATCCCTGCTCGCGAATCGCAGTCAGGTTTGCACCCCGCGCGACGACAGAGACTTCGTGACCCGCGCCCGCCAGAGCGCCGGCGAGCACGCCGCCTACGGCGCCGGCGCCGAAAACACAGATTTTCATGGTGTTATTCTAGGAGATCCACGAGCGCGAATTGGCGGTCGTCGCGCAAATGCCGGGTTCCCATGGTCTCCGGCTTTCGGCGGGAATCATGCCGAAAACCGGAGACCGGTAACAACAGATGCGAGAGGTGCGGGCATGTTTGCATTCATGAAAAAGATGACCAGGCTGTTGCCGCCCGAGCGCACGCTGCCCGGGCGCGAGGAACCGCTCGCGGTGTCGGCGCGGCATTTCGTCAACGGCAATCCGCTGCAGCCGCCGTTTCCTGCGGGATTCGAGCAGGCGGTGTTCGGCCTGGGCTGCTTCTGGGGCGCTGAGCGCCTGTTCTGGCTGACGCCGGGCGTCTACAGCACCGCAGTGGGCTACGCGGGGGGGCAGACGCGCAACCCTGCGTACGAGGAAGTCTGCACCGGATTCACCAATCACGCCGAGGTCGTGCTGGTGGTATTCGATCCGGGCGCGATCTCGTACGAGCAACTGCTCGCCGTGTTCTGGGAAGGGCACAACCCTACGCAGGGCATGCGGCAGGGCAACGATTCCGGATCGCAATACCGGTCGGCGATCTGCGCCCGTGGCGAGCGCCAGATGCAGGCGGCGCTCGAATCGCGCGATCGCTTTCAGAAAGCGCTCGCGAAGGCGGGGTTCGGGCCGATCACGACGGAGATCCTTCCGGCCCCCGAGTTCTACTACGCCGAGGACTATCACCAGCAGTACCTCGCCAAGAACCCCGGCGGCTATTGCGGGCTGGGCGGCACCGGCGTGAGCTGCCCGGCGGGGGTCAGTTCGGTTTCCGCTTGAGCATGAACTGGGCGTCCTCGATCACCTTGAACGGGCTGCGGCCCCAGAGGATCGCGGCGTAGAAGTAGTTCTCCAGCCTGGCGTCGGCGAGCGCGCGCCACTGGTAGGAGTTGACGAGGATCAGTTGTCCCGTCATGCCCATGTCGCCGATCAGCGTGAAGGTTCCCTGCTGGATGTCCTTCTGCGGCGCGCGATCCCATTTCACCGGCTCGACGCGCGCGATCGAGTTGGCCTCCTCGCCGGGATAGACGTCGTACGAACCGAGGCAGCCGTCGATGCTGCGAATCGAGCAGGCGAGGCGAATTCCGCGCGGCGGCATGTCGGGGTCAGCGTAGCATTTCCGGAATCCGCCGGCCAAGCACGGCGCGTCCCGGAGACAATGTTACTCTGACCGCGATATGCCGCTGCGCGGATATGCGCTGGCAACTTCATTCGTGTCGATCGCGGCGCTCGCCGACGGTCCGGAGGTCGTCGTGGTCACGGCGACGCGCATCGAGCAGTCGGCACTCGAGGTTCCCGCTTCCATCGATCGCATCTACGGCGACGAGTTGCGCGAGGGGCGTGCGATGGTCAACCTGTCCGAGAGCCTCGCGCGGATCCCGGGCCTGGTGGTGCAGAACCGGCAGAACTATGCCCAGGACCTGCAGATTTCGTCGCGCGGGTTCGGTGCCCGCGCCACCTTCGGCGTGCGCGGCATCCGTCTCATCGCCGACGGCGTCCCGGCGACCATGCCCGACGGGCAGGGGCAGGCGGCCACCTTTGCGCTCGGCTCCGCGAGCCGGATCGAGGTGCTGCGCGGACCGTTCTCGAGCCTGTACGGCAACGCCGCGGGCGGCGTCATCAGCGTCATGACCGAAGACGGGCCGCAGACGCCGCAGATCGAAGGAACGCTTTCCGCCGGCAGCCATGGCGCCCTGCGCGGCGGCATCAAGCTGGGCGGGCAAAGCGGCAGCGTCAATATGCTTGTCGATGCGTCGCGGTTCGAAGCCGTTGGCTACCGAGCGCACAGCGCGGTGGTGCGCAATCAGCTGAATGCGAAGCTGAAAATCGCGCTCGGCGCCGAATCGGACCTGACGATCGTCGCCAACAGCCTGCGCCAACCCCGGACCCAGGATCCGCTTGGCCTCACGCGCGCGCAGTTCGAGGAAAATCCGCGTCAGGCCACCGCGCAGGCGTTCTCCTTCGATACGCGCAAGACCGTTTCGCAGGATCAGATCGGCGCGACGCTGACGCGGGTGCTCGGCTCGCGCACGCGGCTTCAGGCGACGCTCTGGGCCGGACAGCGCGGGATCGAGCAGACTCTCGCCATTCCCTTCGCGACACAAAGCGCGGCGACGCATTCCGGTGGCGTCGTGAATCTCGATCGCGGATACGGCGGCGGCGCGCTGCGTCTGAGCACCGAGACCGAATTGGCGGGGCGGCGATTGCGGCTTTCCGCCGGACTCGAGCACGAGGCGATGGCCGAGCGACGCCGTGGTTTCATCAACGACAACGGAGCCTCCGGCGCGCTGAAGCGCGACGAAGACAATTCGGTGAAGAGCGCCGATGTCTATGCGCAGGCGCAATGGCGTTTCGCCGAGCGCTGGTCGTTGCACGCGGGGATGCGCTCGAGCCGCGTGCAGTTCCGTTCCAACGACTATTTCGCCGTTCCCGGCACGGCGAACGGCGACGACAGCGGCGCTCGCTCGTACCGCGCGACGACACCGGTCGCGGGAATCGTTTTCCGGCTCGATCGCCTGACGAGCCTGTACGCCAACCTGGGGCGGGGGTTCGAGACGCCGACCTTCTCGGAACTGGCCTACCGCAATCCGGGCGCCGGAACCGGGCTCAATTTCCACCTCGAAGCCGGGCGCAGCCGGCATTTCGAGGCAGGATTGAAGACCGTTGCGCCCGGGAGGATGCGGCTCAACGCGGCGCTGTTCGACGTGCTGACGCGCGACGAAATCGTCACCGACCGCTCGAGCGGAGGAAGGACCACGTTTCGCAATGCAGGCCACACCGGTCGCCGCGGGCTCGAAATCGGCGTGGAATCGCTGCTCGAAGGGCCGTTCGCAGTCCGGATCGCATACACGGTTCTAGACGCGGTGTACCGCGACGGATTCGTCACGGTCGCCGGCACACCTGCGGTCGGGGTCATCGTGCCCGCGGGAAATTTTCTGCCCGGAGTGCCGCGCGGCCAGTTCTACGCGGAGGCGCGCTGGCGCCATGCGGCGAGCGGCTTCCACGCGTCCGCAGAGTGGTTGCGCAAGTCGCGCGTCGCGGTGAACGACGTCAACTCCGAGTTTGCAGATGGCTACGCCAACGTGAACCTGGTGGCCGGTTTCGAGCAGAAGGGCGCGGGGTGGGCGCTGACGGAGTTCGTGCGCATCGACAATCTGGGCAACCGGAACTACTCCGGTTCGGTCGTCGTCAACGACGCCAACGCGCGCTACTACGAGCCGGCGCCGCGGCGAAACCTGCTGTTGGGCGTCCAGGCGCGCGCCAGCTTCTGAACTCCGCGCGTTGGCGCGAAGTTCGCCGCCCGCGCTACGCGACTTTCGCCTGCGCCGGCCGGGCGCCGCCGATCAGTTCGCGCAGCACGTAGGGCAGGATGCCGCCGTGCCGGTAGTAATCGACTTCGATCGGAGTGTCGATGCGGCACAGCGTCTTCACTTCCAGTCTCGAGCCGTCGGCGCGCCGGATCAGGACCGTCAGCTCCTGCTGCGGCTGGATCGCGTCGAGCCCGCCGATTTCAATTTCCTCGTCGCCTTTCAGGCCGAGCGCCGCCGCCGAGTCGCCACCCTTGAACTGCAGCGGCAGCACGCCCATGCCGACGAGGTTCGAGCGATGGATGCGCTCGAAGCTGCGCGCGATCACCGCCTTCACGCCCAATAGCTGCGTGCCCTTCGCCGCCCAGTCGCGAGACGACCCGGTGCCGTATTCCTCGCCGCCGAACACCACCGTCGGTGTGCCGTCCGCGATATGGCGCATCGCGGCGTCGTAGATCGGCATTTCCTCGCCCTGGTAGAGCGTACTGCCGCCTTCTTTGCCGCCGAGCATCAGGTTGCGGATGCGCACGTTGGCGAAGGTGCCCCGCATCATCACTTCGTGGTTGCCGCGCCGCGCGCCGTAGGAGTTGAAGTCCGCGACGCTGACGTCGTGCTCCTGCAGGTAGATCCCGGCGGGCGAGGTCGGCTTGATCGATCCGGCCGGACTGATGTGATCGGTCGTGACCGAGTCGCCGAAGACGCCGAGAATCTTCGCGCCCCGGATGTCGCCGGTGGTTCCGGGCTGCATCGAGAAGTCGCCGAAAAACGGCGGTTCCGCGATGTAAGTGGACTTCGGCCAGCTGTACACCTGGCCGGCGGGTGCCGAGACTTTCTTCCACAGCGGGTTGGCGTCGTTCAGGTTCGAATACAGTCTGCGGAACGTGGGCGCGTCCATCGCGAGCTTCATCAGCGCGGCCACTTCGTCGGCGCTCGGCCAGAGGTGCCCGATGTAGACGTCGCGGCCATCCTTCGACTTGCCCAGCGGCTCGGTACGGAAATCCCTGAGTACCGTGCCCGCGATCGCGTAGGCCACCACGAGCGGCGGCGAGGCAAGGAAGTTGGCGCGGATGTTGGGATGGATGCGCGCCTCGAAATTGCGGTTTCCGGACAGCACCGCGGCGCACACCAGCTCGTTCTTGACGATTGCTTCTTCGATCGGCTGGGCGAGCGGCCCGGAATTGCCGATGCAGGTGGTGCAACCGTACCCGGCGAGGAAAAAACCGAGTTTCTCGAGATAGGGCAGGAGCCCCGCCCGCGTGAGGTACTCGGTGACCACCCGTGAACCGGGCGCGAGCGAGGTCTTGATGTGGGGTTTCACCGTGAGACCGAGTTCCACGGCTTTCTTCGCCAGCAACCCGGCCGCGAGCAGCACCCCGGGATTCGAGGTGTTGGTGCACGAGGTGATCGCGGCGATCAGGATGTCGCCGTTGCGCAGCCCGGTGCCGTCGAACGCCCGGTACGACTTCGTCAGCTCCTCGGGCTTCCTGTTGAAACCGCCCTCCGCCACGGGCTTCGTGAACAGCCCCGAAAAAGTCTTCTTCACCTGGTCGAGGGTGATGCGGTCCTGCGGCCGCTTCGGGCCGGCGAGCGACGGCATGACCGTCGCGAGATCGAGCTCCAGCACCTGGCTGTAATCGATGTCGCCCGCCTTCGGGATGCCGAACAGACCCTGCGCCTTGAAATAGCCCTCGAAGGCGGCGATTTCTTCCTCGGTGCGACCGGTGCCCTTCAGGTATCCAATGGTCTTCGCGTCGACCGGGAAAAATCCCATCGTGGCGCCGTATTCCGGCGCCATGTTCGCGATCGTCGCCCGGTCCGGGAGCGCAAGCGACGCCGTGCCCTCGCCGAAGAACTCGACGAACTTGCCGACCACCTTGGCCTTGCGCAGCATCTCGGTGACGGTCAGCACCAGATCGGTCGCGGTGCAGGCGGGATGCAGCTTGCCCTTGAAATTCACGCCGACGACGTCGGGCGTGAGGAAATACACCGGTTGCCCCAGCATTCCGGCTTCGGCTTCGATGCCGCCGACGCCCCAGCCCACCACGCCGATGCCGTTGATCATCGTGGTATGGCTGTCGGTGCCGACGAGCGTGTCGGGGTAGTAAATCCCGTCCTTGCGGTGGACGCCGCGCGCCAGGTACTCGAGATTCACCTGGTGCACGATGCCGATTCCCGGCGGCACGACCTTGAACGTGTCGAAGGCCTGCATGCCCCATTTCATGAAGCGGTAGCGCTCTTCGTTCCGCTTGAATTCGAGCTTCATGTTGAGGTCGAGCGCCTTCCTGCTGCCGTAGTGGTCGACCTGCACCGAGTGGTCCACCACCAGATCCACGGGCACCAGCGGCTCGATCACTTTTGGATCCACGCCCATCCTGTGCGCGACGCCGCGCATCGCCGCGAGGTCGCAGAGCAGCGGCACGCCGGTGAAGTCCTGCAGCACGATCCGCGCGACCACGAACGGGATTTCGTCGCTGCGGGGCGCGTTCGGTTTCCACCCCGCGAGCTGGCGCACATGCGCCTCGGTCACCTTCTTGCCGTCGCAATTGCGCAGCACCGACTCGAGCACGATCCGGATCGAGACGGGCAGCCGCGCGAGGTCGGCGCCGAGCGCCTCGCCGAGCCGCGGCAGCGAATAGAACCGGCCGCCCTTGAGGGGCTGGAGCGTTTCGAACAGGTTATGCGGCATTCAGGTCCTCATCGGGATCGAGGTTCAGATGACGAACAGATCGACGAACTCGTTGACCGGCGTGCGCTCGAGCCTGCCGGCATCGAGACAGACTTCGAGAATCGCCTCCTGCTGCCGCGCGGGAAAGCGCCGCGCCAGATTGGTCTTGAATTTTTCCACCAGGATCGGCATCCCTTCCTTGCGGCGCCGCCGGTGGCCGATCGGATACTCGCACACGAATTCGCCCAGGCTCCTGCCGTCCTTGAATTCTACGCGCAGTGCATTGGCGATCGAGCGCTTCTCGGGATCGTGATAGTCGCGCGTAAATCCCTTGTCCTCGACGCAGGTAATCTTCGCGCGCAGCGCGTCGATGCGCGGGTCGGCCGCGACTCCGTCCTCGTAGTCGGCAGCCGTGAGCCGCCCGAAGAGGATCGGCACTGCGACCATGTACTGGATGCAGTGATCGCGATCGGCGGGATTGCTCAAAGGGCCCTTCTTGTCGATGATCCGGATGCACGCCTCGTGCGTGCGGATGGTGATCTTGCGGATGTCGTCCGCGCTGCGCCCGAGGTTCTTCAACTCGCGATGGATGTCCATCGCGCATTCGACCGCGGTCTGCGAGTGGAATTCGGCCGGGAAGGAAATCTTGAACAGCACGTTTTCCATGACGTAGCTGCCGAAGGGGCGCTGGAACCTGAATTTTCTGCCCTTGAAGAGCACGTCGTAGAAGCCCCAGGTCTTCGCCGTGAGCACCGACGGGTAGCCCATCTCGCCGGTCTTCGAGATCAGCGCGAGCCGCACCGCGCGCGCGGTCGCATCGCCGGCCGCCCAGCTCTTGCGGGAGCCGGTGTTCGGCGCGTGCCGGTAGGTGCGCAGGCTCTGCCCGTCGACCCAGGCCTGCGAGACCGCGTTGATGGTTTCGGCGGTGCTGCAGCCCAGGAGGTTGGCGACCACCGCAGTCGATGCGACCTTGACGAGCACCACATGGTCCAGTCCGACCCGGTTGAAGCTGTTTTCGAGCGCGAGCACGCCCTGGATTTCGTGCGCCTTGATCATCGCGGTGAGCACCTCGCGCATCGCGAGCGGCGCCTTGCCCTGCGCGACGCGGGTGCGCGACAGCCAGTCGGCGGTCGCCAGGATGCCGCCGAGGTTGTCCGACGGATGCCCCCATTCGGCGGCGAGCCAGGTGTCGTTGAAGTCGAGCCACCGGATCATGGCACCGATGTTGAACGCCGCCTGCACCGGATCGAGCTGGAACTGGGTGCCCGGCACGCGCGCGCCGTTGGGCACCGTGGTGCCGTGGACGATCGGTCCGAGCAGCTTGGTGCAGGCCGGGTATTCGAGCGCCTCCAGCCCGCAGCCCAGCGTATCCATCAGGCAGTAGCGTGCGGTCTCGTAAGCCTGCTTCGACTTGATCGCAGCGCGAGTCGCGTAATCGGCGATCGCGACCAGCACTTCATCCGGATCCGGACGAAGGTTCGAGATGTGGGATGACATCAGTCCTTTTCCGTGAGTGGCTTGAAGGTGTACTCGGCGCCGCCGGCGCGCGGGGTGCGATTCGCGGGGGGCGGATCGGTGCGCTCGCCGCCGGGCTTGTCCCACCAGACCGCGCGGCCCTTCTTCTGCGACTCGAGTTCCTCCGGGTGCTTCTCGAGATACCCCCGCATGAACCGGGTCAGGTCGGATTCGTAGGCGGCCATGGCTAGCGACGCTCCGCGAGCGGCGTCCACTTGCGGTTCTCGGGACCCGTGTAGTTGGCGCTGGGACGGATGATCTTGCCGTCGATGCGTTGCTCGATGATGTGCGCGGACCAGCCGCTGGTGCGCGAAATGACGAACAGCGGCGTGAACATCGCGGTCGGCACGCCCATCATGTGGTAGCTCGTCGCGCTGTACCAGTCCAGGTTCGGGAACATTTTCTTTTCGCGCCACATCACGGTCTCGATGCGCTCCGAGATGTCGTACAGCTTGGTGTTGCCCGCGTCGACCGACAGGCGCCGCGCCACTTCCTTGATGATCTGGTTGCGCGGATCGCCCACGGTGTACACGGGATGCCCGAAGCCGATGATGATCTGCTTCTCGGCCACGCGCCGCACCACGTCGGCTTCGGCGTCGTCCGGCGAATCGTAGCGGCCGATGACGTCGAAGGCGAACTCGTTGGCGCCGCCGTGCTTCGGTCCCTTCAGCGCGCCGATCGCGCCGGTGATCGCGCTGTACAGGTCGGCCCCGGTGCCCGCGATGACCCGCGAGGTGAAGGTGCTCGCGTTGAATTCGTGCTCGGCGTACAGGATGAGCGAGGTATGCATCGCCCGGACCGACAGCTCGCTCGGGCGTCGCCCGTGCAGGAGGTGCAGGAAATGGCCGCCGATCGAGTCGTCGTCGGTTTCGACCTCGATGCGCCGTCCGGAGTGCGAGTAGTGATACCAGTACAGCAGCATCGAGCCGAAGTTGGCCATCAGCCGGTCGGCGATGTCGCGCGCCTCGGCAAGCTTGTGATCCGGGCTTTCGGGCAGCACCGAGCCGAGCGCCGAGCATGCGGTGCGCATCACGTCCATCGGGTGCGTGTTGGCGGGGATGCGCTCGAGGATGCTCATCACTGCGGCGGGAATGCCGCGCAGGCCCTTCAACTTGCCCTTGTAGGCGGCCAGTTCCGCGCGGGTCGGCAGCTTGCCGTGAACCAGCAGGTAGGCGGTCTCCTCGAATTCCGAGGTGTCGGCAAAATCGAGAATGTCGTAGCCGCGGTAATGCAGATCGTTTCCGGTGCGGCCGACCGTGCACAGCGCGGTGTTGCCGGCGACGGTCCCCGAGAGCGCGACAGATTTCTTGGGTTTGGGTGCAGCTGGGGTATCGCTCATACGGATTTCTCCCGCGCAAAGAGTTGATCGAGTTTCTGTTCGTATTCGTGGTAACCGAGGAAGTCGTACAGCTCATCGCGCGTCTGCATCGTTGCGACGACGTCCTTCTGGGTTCCCGCGCGGCGCAGGGTCTCGTAGACGTTCAGCGCCGCCTTGTTCATGGCGCGAAACGCCGACAGCGGGTAGAGCGCGAGCGACACGCCGGCCGAGCGCAGTTCCTCCAGCGTGAACAGCGGCGTTTTTCCGAACTCCGTGATATTGGCGAGCACCGGCACCTTCACCGAGTCGGCGAACCGGCGGTACATTTCGAGCGCCGTGACCGCCTCCGGAAAGATCATGTCCGCGCCGGCCTCGGCGTAGGCGCACGCGCGTTCCAGCGCGGGTTCCAGTCCCTCGCTCGCAAGCGCGTCGGTGCGCGCCATGATGACGAACCCGGGATCGGCTCGAGCGTCCACCGCGGCGCGGATTCGGTCGCACATCTCGGCGCGCGAGACCAGTTCCTTGCCGGGGCGGTGGCCGCAGCGCTTGGCCCCGACCTGGTCCTCGATGTGCATCGCGGCGGCGCCTGCCTTGACGAGCGATTGCGTCGTTCGCGCGACATTGAAGGCGCTGGCGCCGAATCCCGTATCGACATCCACGAGCAGCGGGAGATCGCAGACGTCGGTGATCCGGCGCACGTCGGTGAGCACGTCCTCGAGCCCGGAGATGCCGAGATCGGGAACACCCAGCGAACCCGCCGCGACGCCGCCGCCCGAAAGATAGATCGCGCGGTAGCCGCTGCGCCTGGCGAGCAGCGCGTGATACGCGCAGATCGTGCCGATGACCTGCAGGGGTCGCTCGGCGGCGAGTGCGGCGCGGAACTTCTCTCCGGGGGTCATGGGGTCACTCCTCGCGCTTTCCGATTTTGACTTCCTTCGATCTCGGCTTTTCGGCCGCTCTTGCCGAAAAGCCGAGACCCTCGGGCATTTGCACGTACGCGCCTCGGCCGCATCACGGGACACGCCCGAGTGTCTCGACTTCTCCGGCAAGAGGCGCCAGAAAAGCCGAGACCCTCGGGCATTTGCACGTACGCGCCTCGGCCGCAACATGGGACACGCCCGAGTGTCTCGACTTCTCCGGCAAGAGGCGCCGGAGAAGTCGAGATCGTATGAAAACCAAAAAATGCAACGGCCACGCAGCCGTCTACCCCAGAAGCTGCCTTACGCCATCGCGTTCTTCGTGCAATTCCTTGAGCGTCGCATCCATGCGCTTGCGCCCGAAATCGCTGATTTCGACGCCTTTCACGATCTGGATCTCGCCGCCGCGGCAGGTCACGGGGTAGCCGTAGAGCACGCCCTCCGGAATTCCGTAGCTGCCGTCCGACGGGATCCCCATCGTCACCCAGTCGCCCTCGGTCGAACCGAGCACCCAGTCGCGGACGTGGTCGATGGCGGCGTTGGCCGCACTCGCGGCCGAGGACAGGCCCCGCGCTTCGATGATCGCGGCGCCACGTTTTTGCACGGTCGGAATGAACGCCGTCTCCAGCCAGGCCTGGTCGTTGATCATGGGCCACACTTTGCGGCCCCCGCACTCGGCCTGGAACAGGTCCGGATATTGCGTCGCGGAATGGTTTCCCCAGACGATCATCTTCTTCACTGCGGCGACCGGCTGGCCGATCTTCTGCGCCACCTGGGAGATGGCGCGATTGTGGTCGAGCCGCATCATGGCCGTGAACTGACCCGGCTTGAGCCCGGGGGCGTTCTTCATCGCGATGAGCGCGTTGGTGTTGGCCGGATTGCCGACGACGAGCACGCGCACATTGCGCTTGGCGACGCGGTCGAGCGCCTGACCCTGCGGCTGGAAGATCTTGCCGTTCGCTTCGAGCAGGTCCTTGCGTTCCATGCCCGGGCCGCGCGGCCGCGCACCGACGAGCAGCGCGACTTCGGCGTCCTTGAACGCGACCATCGGATCGGCGGTCGCGACCATGCCGTGAAGCAGAGGAAAGGCGCAATCGTCGAGTTCCATCATCACGCCCTTGAGCGCCTTCTGGGCCTTTTCGTCGGGGATCTCGAGCAGTTGCAGGATGACCGGCTGATCCTTGCCGAGCATTTCACCACTGGCGATGCGAAACAGGAGTGCATATCCGATTTGGCCGGCAGCACCGGTGACGGCGACTCGGACGGGAGTGCTGGACATGTGAAACTCCGGGAGGGTGGAAATCCGAATGCGATTTTACCGCAGTGCGGCAGAGATATAATTGACGCATGTCGACGACGGCGGCGAAGAAGAACCGGCCGAAGTATCTCAGCCTGCGGGCGCTGCTCTTCGAGATCAGGCTGCCGCTGCCGGGTTGGATCTCCATTCTGCACCGCGTGAGCGGCCTGATGCTGTTCCTGGCGACGGTCTGGGTGCTGTACCTCCTCGATCGCAGCCTCGCCTCGGCGGCGGGATTCGAAGCCATCCAGCATTACGTTTCTCTGCCCGTGGTCAGGATTTCGCTGCTGATCCTCGTTTGGGCGGTCTGCCACCACCTGTGTGCCGGCATCCGGTTCCTGTTTCTCGATCTCGACCGTGGCGTGGACCGCGAAACCGCGCGGTTGACGAGCTGGATCGTACTGGCGGCGAGCTTCGGGCTCACCGCGCTGTTCGGGGCGAGGCTGATGTGGTGAACCGGGTCGTCGTCGGCGCGCATTACGGCCTCCTCGACTGGCTCGCGCAACGCATCACCGGCGCCCTCATCGCCCTGTATCTGGTGGTGCTGGGCGGCGGCTGGCTGCTGGCGACGCGGCCCCTGACTTTCGAGACCTGGCAGGGGCTCTTTGCGCAGGGCTGGATGCGCGTCGCGACGCTGCTGTTCGCGGTGAGCGTTGCCTGGCACGCCTGGATCGGCTTGCGCGACATCCTCATGGACTACGTCAAACCGGCAGGCTTGCGCCTGGGATTGCAGGTGCTCGTGCTGCTGACGGTCGCTGCCTATCTCGGCTGGGCCGTCCAGATCCTCTGGAGGTGAGTTTGACGCTGCCGGTAAGAAGGTTCGATGCCATCGTCGTGGGCGCGGGCGGCTCGGGACTGCGCGCTTCGCTCGAGCTCTCTCGTGCGAACCTGAAGGTGGCGGTCCTGAGCAAGGTGTTCCCGACGCGCTCGCACACGGTGGCCGCGCAGGGCGGCATCGCCGCGCCGCTCGCCAATTCGACCGAGGACCACTGGCACTGGCACATGTACGACACCGTCAAAGGGTCCGACTACCTCGGCGACCAGGACGCCATCGAATACATGTGCCGGCGGGCGAACGAAGTCGTGGTCGAGCTCGAGCACATGCGCCTGCCGTTCGACCGGCTCGAGAACGGCAAGATCTACCAGCGGCCCTTCGGCGGCCACACCCAGGACTATGGCAGCCCGAAAATGGCGATGCGCGCCTGCGCTGCGGCGGACCGCACCGGGCACGCGATGCTGCATACGCTGTACCAGCAGAACCTGCGCGCCAACACGCAGTTCTTCGTCGAGTGGATGGCGCTCGACCTGATCCGCGATCCGCAGGACGGCGCGGTGCTCGGCGTCACGGCGCTCGAGATGGAGACGGGCGAAGTGTCGATCCTGCAGGCGAAGGCGACGCTGTTCGCGACCGGCGGCGCGGGGCGCATCTACTGGGCGACGACCAACGCCTTCATCAACACCGGCGACGGCCTGGGCATGGCCGCGCGGGCCGGGATTCCGCTCGAGGACATGGAGTTCTGGCAGTTTCATCCCACGGGGGTCGCGGGCGCCGGTGTCCTGATCACCGAGGGCGTGCGCGGCGAGGGCGGGTATCTGCTCAACAAGGACGGCGATCGTTTCATGGAGCGCTATGCGCCCAACGCCAGGGATCTCGCCAGCCGAGACGTCGTGTCGCGCGCGATGACCACCGAGATCAAGGAAGGCCGCGGCTGCGGGGAGCACGGCGACCACGTGCTGCTGAAGCTCGATCACCTGGGGCCCGAAGTGATCAACCAGCGGCTTCCCGGAATCCGGGAAATCGCGATCAAGTTTGCCAACGCAGATCCGGTTCGCGATCCGATTCCGGTGGTGCCCACGGTGCATTACCAGATGGGCGGAATTCCAACCAACTACCTGGGACAGGTGGTCGTGCCCGAGGGCGCGAGCAAGGAGGCCGTTCTGCCGGGGTTTTATGCCTCCGGGGAGTGCGCCTGCGTCTCGGTGCACGGCGCCAACCGCCTCGGCACCAATTCGCTGCTTGATCTGGTGGTCTTCGGCAAGGCGGCGGGAGAGCAGATGGTGCGCGATATCGCGGCGCTGCCGCGCCCGCATCGCAATCTGCCCAAGGACGCGGCAGACGCGAGCCGTGCGCGGCTCGCCCGGCTCGACGGCGCGACTTCGGGCGAGCGCGTGGATGCGGTGGCGAACGACCTGCGCCGCGCCATGCAGGCGCACTGCGGGGTGTTTCGTTTCCCCGAGGAACTGGTCAAGGGCGTCGAGATGGTGAAGGCAATCGCCGCGCGCGCCGCGCGGACTTCGATCGGGGACCGATCGATGGTCTTCAACACGGCGCGCATCGAGGCGCTCGAACTCGACAACCTGGTCGAGACCGCGATGGCAACCGTCGTTTCGGCCGAGGCGCGCAAGGAAAGCCGCGGCGCCCAGGCGCGCGCCGATTTCCCGGAGCGCGACGACGCGAACTGGATCAAGCACACGCTCTGGTACAGGGAGGGCAACCGGCTCGAGTACAAGCCGGTGCACCTCAAGGCGCTATCGGTCGAAACCTTCGAACCGAAAGTCCGATCCTACTGACCCACGCTGCGGAAAGCGCCGATGAAGCTGACCATCTACCGCTATGACCCGGACCAGGACGAGCGTCCGTACCTGAAGGACTACGAGGTCGAACTGGCGCAGTCGGACCGGATGCTGCTCGACGCGCTGGTCAGGGCGAAGGCGCAGGACGATTCGCTCGCCTTCCGGCGCTCGTGCCGGGAAGGGGTGTGCGGCTCCGACGCGATCAACATCAACGGCCGCAACGGCCTGGCGTGCATCACCAAAATCGCGGACCTGCCGCAGCACGTGACCCTGCGGCCGCTGCCCGGGCTGCCCGTGATCCGCGACCTGATCGTCGACATGACGCAGTTCTTCCGGCAGTACGAGTCGGTGAAGCCCTACCTCGTGAACCACGACGCGCCGCCGGAGCGCGAGCGGCTGCAGTCCCCCGTGGAGCGCGACGAACTGAACGGGTTGTACGAGTGCATCCTCTGCGCCTGCTGCACCACCGCCTGCCCGTCGTTCTGGTGGAATCCGGACAAGTTCGTGGGCCCCGCCGGCCTGCTGCAGGCCTACCGCTTTCTCGCCGACTCCCGCGACCAGGCGACCAGCGAACGGCTGGACGACCTGGAGGATCCGTACCGGCTGTTTCGCTGCCACACCATCATGAACTGCGTCGACGTCTGCCCCAAGAACCTCAATCCGACCCGTGCCATCGGCAAGATCAAGGAAATGATGGTCAGGCGCGCGGTCTGAGCGATGGACCGCGCCGCGCGCAGCCGGCTTGCCTGGAAGTGCCGTCGCGGGCTGCTCGAGCTGGATCTGGTGCTCGAGCGATTCCTGCAGCGACATGGGTCAAGTGTCGGCGATGCGGAGCTTGAATTGCTGTGGGAACTGCTGGACCATGACGACACGGATTTATGGGAGATCGTGAGCGGCCGTAGCGAGCGCTACGATCCCCGACACGCCAGCGTGGTGGCACGGCTGCGCGCCGGTTAACTAAGGAGCGACCAATGGAAAAGAAAGCAACCCTGACCCTGAGCGACGGCCGGAGCTTCGAACTTCCGACGCTGCCGGGAACCGTCGGTCCCGAAGTCGTCGACATCCGGTCGTTGTACGGCAAGGCCGGCGTGTTCACCTACGACCCGGGATTCATGTCCACGGCGAGCTGCAACTCGACCATCACCTACATCGACGGCGATGCGGGCGTGCTGATGTACCGCGGCTACCCGATCGAGGAACTCGCGGTGCACTGCGATTTCCTCGAGGTGTGCTACCTGCTGCTCAACGGCGAACTGCCGAACGTCAAGGAAAAGGAGAAGTTCGTCTCCACCGTGACCCGCCACACCATGGTGCACGACCAGTTGAATCGCTTCTTCACCGGGTTCCGCCGCGACGCGCACCCGATGGCGACGATGGTCGGCGTGGTCGGTGCGCTGTCGGCGTTCTATCACGACTCGCTCGACATCAACGACGCCGAGCACCGCCGCGTCGCGGCGTTCCGCCTGATTGCCAAAATGCCGACGATCGTGGCGATGGCCTACAAGTATTCGATCGGCCAGCCGTTCATCTATCCGCGCAACGACCTGTCGTACACCGCCAATTTCATGCGCATGATGTTCGCGGTGCCGGCCGAGGAGTACAAGGTGAACGAGGTGCTGGTGCGGGCGCTCGACCGGATCTTCATCCTGCACGCGGATCACGAGCAGAACGCCTCCACCTCGACGGTGCGGCTGTCGGGATCCTCGGGCGCGAACCCCTTCGCCTGCATCGCGGCCGGAATCGCCTGCCTGTGGGGTCCTGCGCACGGCGGCGCCAACGAGGCCTGCCTGCAGATGCTGGAAGAGATCGGCGATGTCACCAAGGTTGGCGACTTCATCAAGCGCGTCAAGGACAAGCAGTCGGGCGTGCGCCTGATGGGCTTCGGCCACCGCGTCTACAAGAATTACGACCCGCGCGCCAAGCTGATGCGCGAGACCTGCCGGGAGGTCCTCGGCGAGCTCGGTCTGGAAAACGACCGCCTGTTCAAGGTCGCGCTCGCGCTCGAGAAGATCGCGCTCGAAGACGACTACTTCATTTCACACAAGCTGTATCCGAACGTCGACTTTTACTCCGGCATCGTGCAGCGCGCGCTCGGCATTCCGACCGCGCTGTTCACCTGCATCTTCTCGCTGGCGCGCACCGTCGGCTGGATCGCCCAGTGGCAGGAGATGATCGCCGACCCGGAGTACAAGATCGGCCGTCCGCGCCAGCTGTATCGCGGCGCGACGCGGCGCGCGGTCAAGCCGATGGCGCAGCGGTAGAATCCGCGCATTGCAGTCCTTGCCGCGATCGGCGAGGATTGCGCGGGTTCTGGGGTTTACCGATCTCTCACGGCCTGGCAATACCGCCAGGCCGTGAGACCTATAGGGTCGTTGAACGCCGGCGCGTCCTGGTACGCGAGAGAACCGGGCTGGTTGAGGGGTGAACTCGCGATGCTGAAGCAATTCCTGTCGAACTCCTGGCTCTTCGGCGGAAACGCACCTTTCATCGAGGAGCTGTACGAGCAGTACCTCGCCAACCCGGGCGCGGTGTCCGGCGAGTGGCGCGAGTACTTCGACGCCATGCAGGTGCTGCCGGGTGGGGGCAACGGCAAGGACGTGGCGCACGCCTCCGTGGTTCAGTCGTTCGTGCAGCGGGCGAAAAGCGGCCGGCTCGGCGCACAGACCCCGGCCGGCGCCGCGGCCGACGACCGCCTGCAGGTCGCCGCGCTGCTGCTGGTGACCTCCTACCGCATTACGGGCGCGCGCTGGGCGACGCTCGATCCGCTCAAGCGCTTGCCGCGCAACCCGGCGCCCGAACTTGAGCCCGCGTATTACGACCTCTCCGAGGCCGACCTCGACCGCGAGGTGAATGCCGGTTCGTTCGTCGGGCTGGACCGCACGACGCTGCGCAATCTGGTGCAGGCGCTGCAGGACACGTACTGCCGCGACATCGGCTTCGAGTTCATGTTCATCAGCGACCGCGCGCAGCGGCTCTGGATCCAGGAACGCATCGAGCCCTTGCGCGCGACGCCCAAGCTCACGCCCGAGCAGCAGAAGCGGCTGCTGCAGAAACTCACCGAGGCCGAGCAGCTCGAGCGCTACCTGCACACCAAGTACGTCGGGCAGAAGCGCTTTTCGCTCGAGGGCGGCGAGAGCCTCATCCCGGCAATCGACGAACTGATCGGGCTCGCCGGCGCGAAAGGCGTGCAGGAGATCGTCATCGGCATGGCGCACCGCGGCCGGCTGAACGTGCTCGTCAACGTCCTCGGCAAGCTGCCGCGCGACCTGTTCCTGGAATTCGAGGGCAAGCACGCGCACGACCTGCCTTCGGGCGACGTCAAGTACCACAATGGATTTTCCTCCGACATTTCGACGCCGGGCGGCCCGGTCCACGTCTCGCTCGCGTTCAATCCGTCGCACCTGGAAATCGTGAATCCGGTGGTCGAGGGTTCGGTGCGCGCGCGCCAGCGCCGGCGCGACGACAAGGACGGCGACCAGGTGCTGCCGATCCTGGTTCACGGCGACGCCGCGTTCGCCGGGCAGGGCGTGGTGATGGAGACGCTCAACCTCTCGGGCACGCGCGGCTACGGCACCGGCGGTACCGTGCACCTGATCGTCAACAACCAGATCGGATTCACGACCTCGGATCCGCGCGACACGCGCTCGACGATCTACTGCACCGACGTGGCGAAGATGGTCGAAGCGCCCATCTTCCACGTCAACGGCGACGATCCGGAAGCGGTGCTGTACGTGACCCGGCTGGCGCTCGAATTCCGCCAGCAGTTCCACAAGGACGTGGTGATCGACATCGTCTGCTTCCGCAAGCTCGGCCACAACGAGCAGGACGAGCCTTCGGTGACGCAGCCGCTCATGTACAAGAAGATCGCCCAGCACCCCGGCACGCGCAAGCTGTACGCGGACCGCCTGGTGGCGCAGAACGTGGTGCAGGCGGGCGAGCCCGACGAACTGATCAAGAGCTTCCGTGCGGCGCTCGATGCCGGGCGGCACATGGCGACGCCGGTGATTTCCAACTTCAAGAGCCGCTTCGCGGTGGACTGGGCGCCCTTCGCGGGCGCCAAGTGGACCGAGAACGCGGACACGCGGGTGCCGCGCGCCGAACTGCAGCGACTGGGGGAGCGTCTGACGACGGTTCCCCCGGAATTCAAGGTGCATCCGGGCGTCGCGCGCGTGATCGAGAACCGCCGGCAGATGCTCGAAGGAAAAATCGCGGTCGATTGGGGCATGGCGGAGACCTTGGCGTACGCGACGCTGCTGGCGAACGGTTTCGACGTGAGGCTTTCCGGGCAGGACACCGGCCGCGGCACCTTCGCGCACCGCCACGCGGTGCTTCACGACCAGGATCGAGAGCGCTGGGATCAGGGCACCTACATCCCGCTGCAGCACATCGGCCGCGACGCAGGCAGTTTCGTGGTGATCGATTCGGTGCTCTCGGAGGAGGCGGTGCTCGGGTTCGAGTACGGATTCTCCAGCGCGGAACCGAATGCGCTCGTCGTCTGGGAGGCGCAGTTCGGCGATTTCGGCAACGGCGCGCAGGTCGTGATCGACCAGTTCATCTGTTCCGGCGAGCAGAAGTGGGGCCGGATCTGCGGACTGGTGATGCTGCTGCCGCACGGTTACGAAGGGCAGGGGCCGGAGCACTCCTCGGCGCGGCTCGAGCGCTTCATGCAGATGTGCGCCGAGTACAACATCCAGGTCTGCGTCCCGTCCAACGCGGCGCAGATCTTCCACCTGCTCAGGCGCCAGATGCTGCGCCCGCTGCGCAAGCCCCTGGTGGTGATGAGCCCGAAATCGCTCCTGCGGCACAAGGATGCGTCCTCGCCGCTCGCCGATCTCGCGCAGGGCTCGTTCCAGCCGCTGATCGGCGAGGTCGAGCGGATCGCCGCGGACAAGGTGAAGCGGATCATCGTGTGCAGCGGCAAGGTGTACTACGAGCTCGCGGCGAAGCGCCGCGAACTCAAGCGCAAGGACGTCGTCATCCTGCGCCTCGAGCAGCTCTACCCGTTCCCGCACCGGCGCTTCGCCGAGGCGATCGCGCGCTACGAGAAGGCGAAGGAAGTCATCTGGTGCCAGGAGGAGCCGGGCAACCAGGGCGCATGGCACCGGATCCAGCACTATCTGCTGCGCCATCTGCGCCCGGACCAGGTTCTGAGCTACGCTTTGCGTCCGTCGTCGTCCTCGCCCGCGGTAGGCTACCTCGCGCTGCACGTCGAGCAGCAGAAGGCGCTCCTCGCGGCGGCGTTCCGCGCCAGGATTCCCGACGACGAGCGACTCCATCCCGCGAGAGAAAGCTGAGCCATGCTGGTCGAGGTCAAGATACCGCAGCTCTCCGAATCGGTCTCCGAGGCGACGCTGCTCGAGTGGCACAAGAAGGAGGGCGAGGCGGTCTCGCGCGACGAGAACCTGATCGACGTCGAGACCGACAAGGTCGTGCTCGAGTTGCCGGCGCCCGCGGACGGCGTGCTGGTGAAGATCATGAAGCCGAACCGCGGTACGGTCGTCGCGGGCGAGGTGATCGCACGGATAGACACCGACGCCAAGCCAAGCGTCTCCGGGGTTTCCCCGCTCGAGGCTGCTGCGGAACCCGCAGCAGCCTCGAAACAGGACGCTCGTCCTTCGCGCACGCCGCCACCCGTGATGCCCGCCGCCCGGAAACTCGCCACCGAACAGGGCATCGACACTTCGAAAATCCAGGGCAGCGGCCGCGACGGGCGAGTCACCAAGGCGGACGTGCTCGAACACGTCGGCAAACCCGCGTCGTACGCGGCGGCAGCCGCGCCGCCGGCGCCGGTCGCGGCGGAAAAGCCCGCGCTGGCGCAGCCGAGCCCGCCGGTCGACATCGAGCAGATCCTCGCCGGCCGTCCGGAGCAGCGCGTGCCGATGTCGCGGCTTCGCCAGCGCGTCGCCGAGCGCCTGGTGCAGTCGCAGGCGACCGCGGCGATCCTCACGACGTTCAACGAAGTGAACATGCAGCCGGTGATGGATCTTCGCAAGCGGCACCAGGAACGGTTCGAAAAGGAACACGGCGTGCGGCTCGGATTCATGTCCTTCTTCGTCAAGGCGGCGGTCCACGCGCTGAAGCGTTTTCCCGTGGTCAACGCGTCGATCGACGGCACCGACGTCGTGTACCACGGTTACTTCGACATCGGCATCGCGGTCGGCAGCCCGCGGGGCCTCGTGGTGCCGATTCTGCGCGACGCGGATCGGCTGGGATTCGCGGGGATCGAGAAGGCGATCGCGGATTTCGGCAAGCGCGCGCAGGACGGCAAGCTCGCGATCGAGGAACTGACCGGCGGCACGTTCTCGATTTCCAACGGCGGCGTGTTCGGATCGATGCTCTCGACCCCGATCATCAACCCGCCGCAGTCGGCGATTCTCGGGGTGCACGCGACCAAGGAGCGCGCAGTCGTGGAGGCGGGCCAGATCGTGGCGCGCCCGATGAACTATCTGGCGCTCTCGTACGACCATCGCATCATCGACGGCCGCGAGGCGGTGCTGTTCCTCGTCGCGATCAAGGACGCGCTCGAGGATCCGGCGCGCCTCGTCCTGGAGATCTAGCCATGGCCCGCAGCTTCGACGTCGTGGTGATCGGGGCCGGACCCGCCGGCTACGTGGCGGCGATCCGTGCCGCGCAACTCGGCCTCAACACGGCCTGTATCGAGAAATGGCGCACGCCTGAGGGCGAGTACGCGCTTGGCGGCACCTGCCTCAACGTCGGCTGCATTCCGTCCAAGGCGCTGCTCGAATCGTCCGAGAACTACGAGCGCGCGCTGCACAGACTCGGCGTGCACGGCGTCTCCGTGACCGGGGTGAGTTTCGACCTGAAGGCGATGCTCGCGCGCAAGAATCAGATCGTGCGCAAGATGACCGGTGGCATCGCCGGCCTGTTCAGGAAGAACAGGATTGCGTGGCTGCAGGGACATGCGCGGCTTGCTTCCGGCGGCACGACCTGGAAACTCGAGGTCGAGGGCGAAAAGGGCAGCGAGACGATCGAGGCGAAGCACGTCGTCATCGCTACCGGGTCGCGGGCGCGCCACCTCGACGGCATCGAGGTGGACAACCGCATCGTCTGCGACAACGAAGGTGCGCTCGACTTCGACTCGGTGCCCAGGCGGCTCGGAGTCATAGGCGCCGGCGTGATCGGGCTCGAACTGGGCAGCGTCTGGCGGCGCCTGGGCGCCGAAGTGCGCCTGCTCGAAGCGCTGCCGGAGTTTCTCGGCGCCGCCGACGAGTCGATTGCGCAGGAAGCCTGGAAGGTGTTCACGCGCCCCGGCGCGCTCGAGATCGAACTCGGCGTCAAGGTGGGGGCCATCAGCCGCGACAAGCGCGGTGTCACCGTCGCGTACCAGACTGCGGACGGCAAGGCGGCGAAACTCGCCTGCGACCGCCTCATCGTCTCGATCGGGCGCGTGCCCAACACCGAGGGACTGGGCGCCGAAAACGTCGGCCTCAGGATCGACGCCAAGGGGTTCATCGAAGTCGACAAGAACTGCCGCACGAGCCTGCCGCGCGTCTTCGCGGTCGGCGACGTGGTGCGCGGCCCGATGCTCGCGCACAAGGGCGAGGACGAGGGCGTGATGGTCGCCGAGATCATCGCCGGTCAGCACGGCCACGTGAACTACGACGCGATTCCCTGGGTGATGTACACCATGCCGGAGATCGCGTGGGTCGGAAAGACCGAGCAGCAGTTGAAGGCCGAGGGCGTTGCGTACCGCAGCGGGCGCTTTCCGTTCGCCTACAACGGGCGCGCGCTCGGGCGCGACGAGTCCGAGGGGTTCATCAAGATGCTCGCCGATGCGCAGACCGACCGCATCCTCGGGGTGCACGCGATCGGCAGCCTGGCTTCCGAGTTGATTTCGGAAGCGGTGGTGGCGATCGAGTTCGGCGCTTCGAGCGAGGACATCGCGCGGATCTGTCACGCGCATCCATCGATGTCGGAGGTGATGCGCGAGGCGGCGCTGGCGGTGGACAAGCGCAGTCTGAACGGTTGAGGGCTTATCGGGCCTGGGGTTGTCGACTCCGGCAGGCAACCATCCGTGGCCCTTGTTTCTTGGCGTCCGTTATCGGTAGAGTCGAGAGGTGGCGCGGTGGCAGTAGGTTCGCAAGATATCGGGCCGGCCGGTTCAGCCTTATGTCCGCGCATGTCAGCGACAAGGTCTTGGCTTACGTATCCACGAATGCCCGCAGTTGGCCGAATTCATCCTATCGAGTCAGGGTCCCGGTTTGACCATCACCGGTCATTCAACCAGGGGCGGCCGGATCCACCAAAACAGACCCCGCCGAAGCGGGGTCTGTGTATCGAGGACTCACCTGCATGTGGCGGACCATTCAACGTCTCAAATAGCCACGGGGACTCCGCGGTCAATACGATTCGTAATGGTCAAGGCGCTGCTCAATGCACCGCAAGCCTTTTCGCTGCGGCCGCGATTTTCTTCGGCAGCGTGAGTTGCAGCACGCCGTCGTTGTACTTGGCTTGTGCGGTCGCTTCGTCGACCTCGTGGCCGAGCGTGAACGCGCGCTGGAGCTTGCCGTAATAGCGCTCGGTGCGAAGCACCACTCCGCCGTTCGTGACCTCTTTTTCGTGCTTCACTTCCGCGGAGACCGCAACTTCGTTGCCGTTGATAGTGATGCTGATCTCTTCCTTCTTGACGCCAGGCATTTCTGCCAGCACCTGGTATTCCTTGTCGTTCTCGGTTACGTCCATGCGGAACTGCATCGGCGCGGACGCGCGCGCCTCGGCGTTGGCCAGCCATACGGGGACGCCACGGGACCAATTCTCGAATGCATCCACGAGAGGATTGAAGCGTGTAACGTTTAGCATTTGGTGCTCCTATGAAAAGTCAAACCCAAAGGCGGTCAAGGACTGTGCATCCGTTGCCGACCTTCCGCTACATGGGGGCGTCGCCGCGTCTAGCAAGACTACCAGCCGAAAGATTTCCGGATGTTCGGGCCCCGCCACGCAAGCGGGGTTTGTCCGTGCTGTCGCTGCGATCAGATCAGCCTGCGCCGACGCGAGGAGCAGAATTCAATCAGGCTGACGGCGCGAGCAATAACGCGCACGCTTTGGCCACCGCCGACACTTGTTCGTACGGCTTTGATCCCGGCACCATTGCCCAGCCGCCCTTCTCGACGAAGTCGCCTTGCGACCATGTATCCACCTTCTTGAGCGCGGCCAGATTGTCGAAGGCGTCAGCGGCGCGCTGAAATCTTTCGACGCAGACGGGCGCGAGCGCTACGACGACGGCAGCGTTCGACCGTTGCGCCGCTTCAGTCTCAGCCTTGCCACCAGTGACCCATCCGCCCCACCCGAATCCCACGATCGCCATTGCGACTGCCCCGCCCGCAGCACCCCAAAAAGCCGGTTTCGTTTCGACAGGAATTTTCATAACAGAGCCTTTCAAAAAAAAACGGAAGAAAAGAGGGCCTGGTCGATACCGGAAAGCTAATGGAATCGAGCTTCGCTGGTCCCCAGAAAATGAATCAGCCTAATGAAGCAGGCCGCGCCTTTTACATTGGGGCGGAACGCCGGATAACAAGCCGAAGGCGAAAGATATATCTGGCACGTACTCCCACAACCAAGCGGACAATCGGCCTCCTGCGCGCCGATCGGGTGATGGAATAGCATTGGATCGAGGCCGGCGTAAATTGGTCGCGATGCTGCCTGTCGAGCTACCGTATTTGTGCCACCACCCGAAGCGAAGGTCCGGGCTTGCGAGGAAGCCGGGGCGAACCAATCTCTCCGCCAAAAACGCGAAGCCCCGCAACGTGTTTGCAGGGCTTCACAGGTTGGCCACTTGCAGTGGCCCCACTTCGTCACATTACCGTGACGTATGCCGGCCTGTCGTTGCCGGCTTCAGGGTCGCGCTTTCAGAAGTTTCATCGATAGGCCTGATCTCCAATCACGACTTCACGCTACGCCTCGCCCTGCAGGGGTCCAAGTGGCGGGACTCGCGTCACGCCCTTTGTCGTCGGCTTCGGTTCTTCGGGTCGGGATAATCCTCAATCATCGTATCGAGGGTGGTCGCTGCCCGTTCGCCTCAGGTACACCCGCAAAACGGGGCGCGCACAACAGCGGAACACTCGTGCAGCAACCGGATCATCAGCTGATTTAAGAATTCATCTCGAGCCGAGTCACCGAAGCACTTTCAGTTGACGCCTTTCGCAGCGCCCCGTCAAGGCATATCGGAGCCTGTTGCACGCGTGCCAGTCTGACCTCGGCAACGCCGCGGTTTTCGTTGATCGCGTTCTTGAAGGACAGAAACCTGGTGAGTCGCCATTCGAATGGCCGATAAAGTTTGAGTTGGTAATGGATCTCAAGACCGCCAGTGCGCCCGGCATCAAGGTGCCGCCGTCAATCTACTGCGCACCGACCGCGTGATCGAATGACCGTTCGCGGTCGGTCAGCGACTGCCCTGCTGGGCGGCCGCTTTTCCGGATAGCTGCCGTTGGTGGGGTGGCGTCCGGTAGAGTCGAGAGGTGGCGCGGTGGCAGTAGGTTCGGTTTGTCTGTTGCCGCCCCTTTCGTCTGACAAGGCAGGCAGCGGGTTCCGGGTCAGAAGGTCGATAGCTCGTGCCTGCGGGGGCCTGAATGACTTTGAGCCAGTGCCCACATTTCACATGGCGAGCGGCTATCGACCGAACAGCGCCTTCGGCAGCCAGGTCGCGAGCGGCGGAAAGACGATCACCGCGACCAGCACGACGATGCCCATCACGACGTAAGGAATCACCGCCAGCCAGATCTGCTCGATGCGGATCTCCTTCGGCGCGACGCTCTTCATCGTGAAGAGCAGCATGCCGAACGGTGGCGTGAGCAGCCCGAGCTGCATGCAGATCAGGAACAGCACGCCGAACCACACCGGGTCGAAGCCGTAGGTCGCGACCAGCGGCATGAAGAACGGCAGGCAGATCAGCATCATGCTCACCTGATCGATGAAGCAGCCGAGCACCAGCAGGATCAGCATCATCGCGGCGAGCACCGCCCAGGGCTCGAGCTCCGCCTGCCGCACGGCTTCGACGAGGCCGTTGGTCGCACCGGAAAAGGTGAGGATCTGGGCGAAGGTCGTCGCGCCCACGATGATGAACAGGATTACCCCGGAGATCGCCGCGGTGCCGAGCAGCGCCTTTGCGAGGCTTGCCCAGTCGAGCGAGCGGTAGATCCACGCGACGGCTACCGTCGCCACCGCGCCGATGGCGGCCGATTCGGTCGGCGTTGCCCAGCCCGCCGTCATCGCCGCGACCACGACCACGAAGATGAGCAGCAGCGGCATCACGTAGACGAACAGCGGCCGCCACCGCTCCCATGCATTCAGTTGCTCGTGCTCGAAAGGCGGTGCGAGCTCCGGCTGCAGCTTCGCGCGCACGACGATCCAGCCGACGAACATCAGCGACAGCAGCGCGCCGGGCACGATTCCAGCGATCAGCAACTGGCCAATGGAGATCCCCGCGAGGCTCCCGAGCAGCACGGTGAGGGCGGAGGGCGGGATCAGCATGTCGACTCCGCCGATGGCGATGATGGGCCCCATCGCCATGCTCGGGTGGTAGCCCCGTCGCAGCATCTCCGGAAGCAGCAGGCTGCCGAGCAGCGCGGTGGTGGCGATGGTCGAGCCGGAGATCGCGGAGAACACGGTCCCGGCGACCACGGCGACCACCGACAGTCGTCCGGGCACCCGCCAGATCACGCGGTCGATCGCGTCGATCGCCTTCATCGCGACGCCGGTATGGAACAGCACCTCGCCCATCATGACGAAGAACGGAATCGGCGTGAGCGAGAACGAGGAGATGGAAGCAACGCCATTGCGCACGAGCTGGATCAGCCCGGCGTCCTTGCCCAGCCAGATCCACGCACCGACGATGTTGATGCCGAGAAACGCGAACGCCGCCGGCAGCGCGAGCAGGAACAGGACCGTCAGGGAGCCGAAGAGAACCGCGGCCGCGACCCACCAGCTCATTCAGGCGCCCGGTTGGCGGTCGGCGCTCGCGAGCCTTCCCGAGGCGAGCCGACGCACGAATTCCAGCCCGAGCAGGACGAAACACACCGGCACGGGGACGTAAAGCCACCACTCCGGAAAGACGAGGCTCTTGATCACCATCGCGCCCTGCTGCGCGGAGTTGAGGATCGTGCGCACGCCGTAGACCGACAGCACCACGCAGATCGCAAGCCCGAGCAGGTTTGCGGTGGCATCGACGGCGCGCCCCGCCGCGCGAGGCAGGGCCTGCAGGAGGATGTCCAGCCGCACATGCTCGTTGCGCACCAGGAGCCAGGGCGCGACGCCGAACGTCGCGAGCGGCAGCGCGAATTCCGAGGCCTCCAGCACCCACGGGAACGCGCCGACCCCGAGGTTGCGGGCGACGACGTCGAACGTTACCGCCAGCGCGGTGACGCCGAGCAGTGCGGCCGCCGCCCAGGCGAGCGCCTGCACCAGCAGGCGGTACGCCGCGATCACTTCGAGAGCAGTTTCCTCAGCTGCGGACCGTGCTCCGGACTTGCCTTGACGGCGCCGGCCCACGCCACCTCGTACGCCTGCTCGAGGTACTTGCGGCTGGTCGCGGCATCGAAGGTAATGACCTGAATGCCCGCCTGCGCCTGGCGCCGGATGTCCTCCTCGTTGAGCTTCTTCCAGACGCCGTTCATGGCCTCGAGCGCCAGCGCCTGTTTTTCGAGGAACTGGCGCTGCGGAGCGGTGAGCTTGCGATAGGCATCGAGGTTCATCGTGATCGACACTTCGGCGTTGTAGAAGCCCGGATCGACGCGGTACTTCGTCTTCTCGTGCCAGTTCAGGTCGAAGATGCCCTGGATCGGCCAGCCGTAGCCGTCGACCACGCCGCGCTCGAGCGCGGTGTACACCTCGGCGGGCGCGGTCTGCATGAGGGTGGCTCCGAGCGCGGCGAAGAAATCGCGGTAAACGGGGGTGACGCGGATCTTCAGGTCCTTGAGATCCGGCCGGTCGATTCTCTTGTTGAGGTAGAGATGAAACGGCGTGTCCTCGACCACGCGCGCGAGGTACTGCATGTTCGCCTTCTGGTTCCAGACCTTGTTGACGTAGTCGAACGCGCCGTTCGCGCGCTGCTCGGCGACCGTGATCTGCGCGAGTTTGAGGAAGTCGGCCTCGGGCATCAGGTTGGTGTAGAACGCGCCGGTCGCCAGCGCAAGTTCCACGACCCCGTTCTTCACCGACGTACCGACTTCGAAGGTCGGGATCGCCTTGGGGCCGCCGATGAAGTTGATCTGCAGCACGCCCTTGCCCTCGGCATTGAACTTCTGCATCCACGGCGTGATGTGCTTGACGTACGTCGCAACCTCGGGAAAGGCGGACACCAGCTTCAGTGTGGTCTCCTGCGCAGCAACGGCGAGCGGCGCCAGCGCGGCCGCGGCGGTCGCAATCCATGCGATGCGTTTCATGTTTCCTCCGGAATCGAGTGGGCGACAGAGACTAGGGGCGAGAACGGCCACTTGTCAATTTGCCCGTCGGCGCGGCGGCGCAACGTTTGCTCTTAGAATCCGGGACCGACGAGGAAAGCCGTGGTGCGCATTGTGATGACTCTCCGCAAGACCGCGTCCGTCCCGCTCGCGCCTGCGCTGCGCGGCATGCTGTGGATGGCGGCCAACGGTGCGCTGTTCGTCGTGCTCAGCACCATTCTGAAAGCGCTGTCCCACGACCTCGCCCCTTGGCAGGTCGGATTCCTGCGCTACCTGATGGGGCTGGCGGTGATTCTGCCCGCGACGCTGCGCCTGGGCGTGCACGCGCTCTGGCCGCAGGCGCCCAAGCTGCAGCTGGTTCGCGGTCTGTTCCACGGCGGCGGCATGTTGCTCTGGTTCCTGGCGCTGCCGCTGGTCACCGTGACCGAGCTGACGGCGATCGGCTTCAGCAGCCCGATTTTCGTCTGCCTCGGCGCGGTGCTCTTTCTTCGCGAGCGCATGAGCGCGGCGCGCTGGATCGCGGTGCTGACCGGATTTCTCGGCGTGACCATCGTGCTCAGGCCCTGGCAGGCGGGTGATCCGGGCGGCCTTTCTCCCGGCATGCTGCTGATGCTCGCCTCGGCGCTGGTGTTCGCCGGATCGTACCTGGTGGCGAAAATGCTGACGCGGCACGACCGCCCCGAGGTGATCGTGCTCTGGCAGCATGTGTGGGTCGCACTGCTGCTGATTCCGTTCATGCTGCCGGAATGGACTGCGCCGAGCGCCACGCAGTGGCTGGTGTTCGCCGCCTGCGGGTTCATCGGCGCCGGCGGACATTACTGCATGGCGCGCGCTTTCCGCGCGGCCGATCTGTCGGCGGTGCAGTCGGTCCGGTTTCTCGAACTGGTGTGGGCGGTGATCCTCGGTTACCTCGTGTTCGCCTCGGTTCCGGCGGGCTGGACGCTGGTCGGCGGCGCAGTGATTCTCGGCAGCACGCTGTGGCTCGCGCGGCACGAAACGCGCGGCGCACGCTGAGAAGCGCAATGCGAGCCCCCGACCGCCGCGACGAGCGCCCTCGGTCCGACGAGCGCTCCGGTCTGGACGTGATCGAGCGCTACCGCGCGGTGGCCGAGCAGCGCGGCTTCGTGACCGATGCCGCGCAATGGCGCGCGGTCGAACGCCTGCAGCGGCTTTACGCAGAGTGGACCGCGTACAAGGCGCGGCGCAGTTCCGCGCTCAGGCGCCTGCTCGTGAAGCCGCCCCTGCCCAGGGGCGTGTACCTGTGGGGAGGCGTCGGCCGGGGGAAGAGTTTTCTGATGGACAGTTTCTTTCTTTCGGTGCCGCTGGTGCGCAAGCGCCGCGTGCACTTCCATCATTTCATGCGCGAGATCCATCGCGAGCTGGATGCGCTCAAGGGGACCGAGGATCCGATCGCCACGCTCGCCGCGCGCACGGCGCGGCGCCACCGGCTGATCTGCTTCGACGAATTCCACGTCTCGGACATCGCCGACGCGATGATCCTCGGCCGCTTTCTGGAGCAGGTAACGGACCGCGGGGTCGAGTTCGTCATCACGAGCAACTACCACCCCGACCAGCTCTACCCGCATGGGCTCCAGCGCGAGCGCTTTTTCCCGGCGATCGCGCTGCTCAAGCGCCGGCTCGACGTCCTCGAAGTGGACAACGGCACCGACTACCGCCGCCTCAAGATGGAGCGGTTGCGGGCCTACCACGTGGGCGAAGATGGCGACGCCGAGCTGGAAAACGCGTTCCAGACGCTGCGCGACGTGGAGGAAGAGCGCCAGCCGCTCGACGTCGAGGCGCGCAGGATCGTCTACCGCAGGCGCGCCGGCGGGCTCGTCTGGTTCGACTTCCGCGCGCTCTGCGCAGGCCCCAGGTCCTATGCCGACTACGTCGACCTCGCGGCACGGTTCCACACCGTGATCGTCTCGGCGATCCCGCGCATGGGCGTGCAGAATGCGGATGCCGCGCGGCGTTTCACCTGGCTCGTCGACGTGTTCTACGACCGGCGAGTCAGGTTGCTGTGTTCGGCCGAGGCACCGCCCGAGCGGCTGTTCACGGAGGGCGGTGACGCCCGCACGGCGGCGGCCGAGTTCGCCCGGACCGTGAGCCGGTTGACGGAGATGCAGACTGCGGACTACCTTCGTTCAGGCAAACCCATGCGCGAGGAGCAGAATCCATGAATCCATTCAAGGCTTACCGCATCACGCAGCAGGACAAGGGCGTCGTCGCGGAATTCGTGCAGTGCGCGCTCGACGATCTGGACCCTGGAGAGGTGGTGATCCGCGTCGCCTACTCGGACATCAATTACAAGGACGCACTGGCCGCCACGGGGAAGGGGCGCATCCTGCTTCGGCCGGCCTGCATCGGCGGCATCGATCTTTCGGGGACGGTGCTGTCCTCTGCGGATGCGCGTTTCGCCAAGGGCGACGCGGTGCTCGTGGTCGGGCACGAACTCGGCGTGAAGCACCACGGCGGTTACGCGGAGTACGCCCGGGTTCCGGCGAACTGGGTGGTGAAACTGCCGCAGGGGCTGACGCTGTGGGACGCGATGGCGTTCGGCACTGCGGGCTACACGGCAGGTCTGGCGATCGCGAAAATGGAACGCAACGGCCTGCGACCCGCCAATGGCCCGGTGATCGTCAGCGGCGCCACCGGCGGCGTCGGCTCGATCGCCATCGCGGCGCTGGCGAAACTCGGCTACCACGTGGTCGCGCTGACCGGGAAGGACTCCGAAGCCGACTGGTTGAAGTCGATCGGCGCGCGCGAGATCAAACCCCGGAAAGAGCTCGAACTGAGCCGCATCCGGCCGCTGGACCGCGCCACCTGGGCGGGCGCGATCGACAACCTGGGCGGCGAAGTCCTCGCCTGGATGGCGAGCACCATGAAGGTGAACGGCGTGATCGGCTCGATCGGCCTCGCCGCGAGCCACACCCTGAATACGACCGTGATGCCGTTCATTCTCCGGGGCGTGAGTTTGCTCGGGATCAACTCCACCGATGCGCCGAGCCCGGAACTGGAGCGCGAAGTGTGGCATCGTCTGGCGACCGATCTCCGGCCCGCCATGCTCAAGGACATCGCGCGGACGATTCCCTTCGACCAGCTTCCGGGCGCGTTCGAGGATTTCATCCAGGGCAAGGTGCGCGGCCGGATCGTGGTCGACCTGAATCCGTAAGGCGCGCGTAAGGGCGCGCGCGAACAATTGCCGCAATCGGGAGGGCCGTCATGGGCAGCTACAGCGAGTTTCACCGCCGTTCGATCGAGCAGCGGGAAGCGTTCTGGCGCGAGGAAGCCTCGCGCGTGCACTGGCACAAGCCGTTCTCGCAGATGCTGGACTATTCCCGCCCGCCGTTCGCCCGGTGGTACGTCGGCGGCGAAACCAATCTCTGCTACAACGCGATCGACCGGCACCTCGCCGAGCGCGCCGCGCAGAAGGCGCTGATTTGGATTTCGACCGAGGTGGGCGAGGAAAAGAGCTATACCTTCGCCGAGCTGCACGCGGAAGTGCAGCGTGTCGCGGCGATGATGCAGGCGCTCGGCGTCGGGCGCGGCGACCGCGTGATCATCTACATGCCGATGATCGCAGAGGCTTGCTTCGCGATCCTCGCCTGCGCGCGCATCGGTGCGGTTCATTCGGTGGTGTTCGGCGGCTTCGCGGCTTCGAGCCTCGCCGCGCGCATTGACGACGCGCGTCCGAGGCTCATGATCACGGCCGACGGCGGCAGCCGCATGGGCAAGAGCGTGCTCTACAAGGCGCTGGTCGATGAATCGATCCGGCTGGCGAAATCGCCTCCGGAAAAGGTGCTGATCTTTCGCCGCGGACTCGATCCCAAGCTGCAGATGGTGGCCGGTCGCGATGTCGACTGGGCGGAGCTCGCGCCGAAGCATGCGGGCGCGCGGGTGCCCTGCGTGTGGCTCGAGTCGAACCAACCCTCGTACATCCTGTACACCTCCGGTACGACGGGACAGCCCAAGGGCGTGCAGCGGGACGTCGGCGGCTACGCGGTGGCGCTCGCCTCGTCGATGGAGCGCATTTACTGCGGCCGCCCCGGCGAGACGATGTTCACGACCTCGGACATCGGCTGGGTGGTCGGACACTCGTACATCGTCTACGGACCGCTCATCGCGGGCATGACGACGATCATGTACGAGGGTGTGCCGATCCGCCCCGACGCGGGCGTCTGGTGGAAGATCGTGCAGGATCACAAGGTCTCCGTGATGTTCTCCGCGCCGACGGCGATCCGCGTGCTGAAGAAGCAGGATCCCGCCTACCTGAAGAAATACGATCTGGGCTCGCTGCGCTATCTCTTCCTTGCCGGTGAGCCGCTCGACGAACCGACGCACGTCTGGATTTCCGAGGCGCTGCACAAGCCCGTCATCGACCACTACTGGCAGACGGAGACCGGCTGGCCGATCCTGTCGGCGGTGCCGGGCGTGGAACGCACGAAACTGAAGTTCGGCAGCCCGTCGTTTCCGGTGTACGGCTACGACCTGCGGTTGCTGCGCGAATCGGATGCCGCAGACGCCGAGGACAACGAGAAGGCCGTCGTGGCGATCGTGCCGCCGCTTCCCCCCGGCGTGATGACCACGGTCTGGGGCGACGACGAGCGGTTCGTGAAGACCTATTTCACGACCTTCGCGAAGAAAATGGTGTACGCCACCTTCGACTGGGGGATTCGCGATGCGGAGGGGTATTATTTCATCCTCGGGCGCACCGACGACGTGATCAACGTCGCCGGCCATCGCCTCGGCACGCGCGAGATCGAGGAGGCGGTCAACATGCACCCGAACATTGCCGAATGCGCCGTGGTCGGCGTCGCCGATCCGCTCAAGGGGCAGATGCCGCTCGCATTTGCGGTGGCGAAGAACGCAACTGGCCTCGAGGCGCCGGAAAATCGCAAGCGCCTGGAAAAGGAAGTGATGGAGACGGTCGACCGCCAGCTCGGGGCGATTGCGCGTCCGCGCGCGGTGCATCTGGTGACGCTGCTGCCCAAGACGCGCTCGGGCAAGACGCTGCGGCGTGCGATCCAGGCGCTTGCCGAGGGGCGCGATCCGGGCGACCTGACGACGATCGAGGATCCCGGCGCGCTCGAGCAATTGAAGAACGCGTTGGCGGCGGCATGAAGACGCGTCCCGAACTCGTCCTGGCCGACTGCGAGCGCATCGCGGCGGCCGCAGTCGTGGAGGCCGGGCGCAATCAATGGAAGGTCGTGATCGCGACCGTCGATGACGGCGGCCACCTGCTGCACTTCCTGCGAATGGACGGCGCGACCCCGGCGAACGCGGCGATTGCCCTGGACAAGGCGCGAACCGCCGCGCTGTCCAGGCGCTCGAGCGGGACGTGGGAGGAGCGCGTCAAGGCAGGGCGCGTGTCGATGCTGAAGATGCCCGGCATCCTGCCTGTGCAGGGCGGCTTGCCGATCATCGTCGATGGCACCTGCGTCGGCGCAGTCGGCGTCTCGGGCGTGCAGTCGCACGAGGACGAACAGATCGCACAGGCGGGCATCGACGCGCTGCTCGCAGGCTGAGCCGCTTCGCTGCCGGGTAGGCAGGGCGATGCATGCCGGCGCCATTTTCGTTTATGCTTGACGCATGATACGAATTCTCATCGCGCTGTTGCTGCTCCTGAACTCGGCCGGATTGCGCGCCGGCTGCAATGACGCGCCCGGCGCGGGCGTCGACTGGAGCGGCTGCAGCAAGGAGCGCCTGGTGCTCACGCGGGCGTCGTTGCAGCAGGGCAAGTTCGATCGCGCGATCCTGACGGGAATGAATTTTTCCTCGGCCGATCTCACCGGCGCCAGCTTCCTGGCGGCCGAGCTGAACCGCGCGTCGTTTCGCGGCGCGGTGCTCGAGGGAGCGAGATTCGACAAGACCGCCGCCGTGAGGAGCAATTTTTCCGGCGCCCGGTTCGGCGCCGCGTCGCTCGAGAAGGCCGAATTCCTGCGCTGCAATCTGAGCGATGCGATGCTCAAGGGCGCGAATCTGTCGAAGGGGGATTTCGGCCGCTCGGTGTTCGACAGGGCGGATCTCACGGGCGCCGTATTGCGCCACAGCAATCTCGCGCGGGCGCGATTCGCCGGCACCAAGCTCGCTGGCGCCGACCTGTCCGGCGCATTCACCCTCGGCACCCGAGTCGTCGGTACCGATCTTTCCGCCACCAAGGGCCTCAAGCAGGAGCAACTCGAAATCGCGTGCGGCGACGCGAGCACGCGGTTGCCTGCGGGGCTGAAGAAGCCCGCCTCCTGGCCGTGTGCCGATTGATCGCGGGTTGAATCGAGTACCGGTCGGTGCCCGATGAGTGACGATGGCGCAATCAGCCGGCAACGCCTGACTGCGATCCTGGCCGCCGATGTCGCGGGATTTTCGCGCCTCATGGGCGAAGACGATCGGGCGACGGTGGCGACGCTCGAAGTCTGCCGCACGATTTTTCGCGAACGCATCGTGATACACGGCGGGCGGGTCGTCGACACCGCCGGCGACAGCGTGCTCGCCGTGTTCGACAGCGTGATCGACGCGGTCGCCTGCGCGGTCGCGGTGCAAGGCGCTCTGCGGGTTCCCAACGATCCACTGCCGGAGGCGCGGCGCATGCTCTACCGCATCGGCGTCAATCTCGGGGACGTGATCACGCGGCCGGACGGGAGCACCTACGGCGATGGTGTCAATATCGCGGCGCGCATCCAGGCGCTGGCCGAACCGGGCGGCGTGACGGTGGCGGCGAGCGTGCGCGACAGCGTGGCCGGGAAACTCGGGCTGGCGTTCGCCGATCTCGGCGAGCAGGAAGTCAAGAACATCGCCCGACCGGTTCGCGTTTACCGGGTGACGCCGCAGGCGCCGGCGGCGCCGGTCGCGCGAAGCGTCGAATCACCGGCGGTGCGCGAGCGTCCGGACAAACCCCCGATCGCGGTGCTTCCGTTCAACAACATGAGCGGCGACCCGGAGCAGGAGCATTTCGCCGACGGCATCACCGAGGACATCATTACCGAGTTGTCGCGCTTCCGGGAGTTGTTCGTGATCTCCCGCAACTCCTCGTTCAAGTACAAGGGCAAGGCGGTCGAAGTGCAGAAATTCGCAGCCGAGCTTGGCGTGCAGTACGTGGTCGAAGGCAGCGTGCGCAAGGCCGGCAAGCGGGTGCGCATCACGGTACAGCTGATCGACGCCGCAACCGACCATCACCTCTGGGCCGAACGCTACGACCGCGATCTGGAGGACATTTTCGCCATCCAGGATGAAGTGACTTCGACAATCGTGTCGGTCCTGCCCGGGCGGGTCGAGGCGGCGGCGCACGACCGGGTCGCGCGCAAGACCACCGACAACATGGCCGCCTACGAGTGCGTTCTGACCGGCAAGCGGCTGCACCACCGAAGCCAGCGCGACGACAACGCTGCCGCGCTGAAGCTGTTGCAGCGCGCGATCGACCTCGATCCGAGCTATGCGCACGCCCATGCATGGAAGGCTTGCGTGCTTGGGCAGGCATGGGGTTACGGCTGGTGCGAGGACCGCGACGCGACGGAGAACACCATTGTCGAGGAGGCGCGAACTGCGCTCGCGCTCGACGACAACGACAGCGACGTGCACCGCATTCTCGCCGCCATCGCCGTGACCCGGCACGAATTCGACAAGGCGGTGCATCATCAGGAGCGCGCGCTGCGCCTGAACCCGAACGACGATTTGATCGTCGTGCAGCAGGGCGAACTGCTGACGTGGCTGGGCCGCGCAGGGGAAGGAATCGACTGGATCCTGAAAGCGATGCGCCTGAACCCCTATCACCCGGAACGCTTCTGGGGGCATCTGGGCCGGGCGTATTTCGTCGCGCAGCGCTACCGCGAGGCGATCGCGGCGTTCCAGCACATCGCGGCGGCTGATTACCGCACGGCGGTGTTTTTCGCGGGCTGCCACGCGATGCTCGCCGAGAACGCTGCTGCGCGCGATCACGCTGCGCGAGTTCTGGCCGAGAATGCGGACTTTTCGATCGAGCGCTATCTCGACACGATGACGCACTACCAGAGACCTGCAGACCGCGACCACCACCGCGATAGCCTGCTTCGGGCGGGACTGCAGCCGTGATTCAGGGCAGTGCGATCACACCCTTCGCGGCGAGCGCCGCGACAGACGCGGCGTCGTAGCCTAGCTGCGACAGCAATTCGCGCGCGCCTTCGCCCGCGGCCGGCGGGGCGCTGCGCTGCGCGAGCCGCTCGCCATCGAGTTCCAGGGGAAGACCCGGCACCTTGAACGCGTAGCCGCGCGGATCCTGCGTCTCGATCAATCCCTTGCCCGCGTTGAGATGCGGGTCGTCGAACAGGTCGCGCGGCCGCGCGATCGGCGCGTAAGGCAGCCCATTCGCTTCGAGCTGCCGTTCGAGTTCGGGCCGGGTACGGCGCCGGAAAATCGCTTCCAGCCGGGGCAGCATCCATGCACGCTCGCGCACGCGGTCGCCATTGGTCTTCAGTCGCGCGTCCGCGGCCAGTTCCGGTTCGCCGAATTCCCGGCAGAAGACCTGCCATTGAGTGTCGGTGACGATGCCGATGAACAGCCGGTCGCCGTCGGCCGTGGGAAAGATGTCGTACACGCCCCAGGCGGGCTGTTTTACCGCCATGGGCGGCGGCTCCTCGCCCGTGATCGCGAGTTGCGCCATGTGCTGCGCGACGAGGAACACGGTGTTTTCGTAGAGCGCGCTGCGAACGAGCTTGCCGCGTCCGGTGGCTTCGCGCTCGCGCAGCGCGGCGAGTATGCCGATCGCACCGAACATCCCGCCCATGATGTCGTTGACCGATGAGCCCACGCGCAGCGGCCGATCCGGCAGCCCGGTCATGTAGGCGAGGCCGCCCATCATCTGCACCACTTCGTCGAGTGCCGGTCGATTCTCGTACGGACCGGAAAGAAATCCCTTCATCGTGCAGTAGACGATCCGCGCGTTGCGTCGCGACAAATCCTCGTAGCCGAATCCCATCGCCTCGAGCGCGCCGGGCCGAAAATTCTCCGTGACGACGTCCGCCGTGTCGATCAGCGCGCGCACCAGATCGCGCCCCGCCTCGGACTTCAGGTCCACCGCGAGGCTGCGCTTGTTGCGGTTGAAGATCGGGAAGAAGCCGGCGCCGGCGCCCATCAGGCGGCGCGTGTTGTCGCCTTCGAGAGGTTCGACCTTGATCACCTCGGCGCCGAGATCGGCGAGCACCAGCCCGCAAGTCGGGCCCATGACCATGTGCGCGAATTCGACCACGCGAACCCCGGCGAGGGGCAGGCGCTTCATGCAGCGGCCCTGAATCCTTTGGGCAGTCCCGCGAGCGGCGTGTGGCCGTAAACGGGTTCCTGCGGCAGGCCATCGATCAGCGTCGCCCGCGCCGCGAGCAGTTTTTCGAGGTCGATCCCGGTGCGCACGCCCATGCTCTCGAACATGAACACCAGATCCTCCGTGATCACGTTGCCGCTCGCTCCGGGGGCGAACGGGCAGCCACCGAGTCCCGCCATCGACGAATCGAAGGCGCGCACGCCTTCGTCCCAGGCGGCGAGCGCGTTGGCGAGACCGAGGCCGCGCGTATTGTGGAAATGCGCGCCTTCGAGCCGGTCGCCGATTTCGTCCCGCACGCGGCGGAAGACGCGTCTGACCTGCGCCGGATTGGCGTAGCCGACGGTATCGGCAAGCGCCACGCAGTCGCAGAATTCGGCGAGTGCCGCCGCGATTCTCACTACGTCGTCTTCCGGAACCTCTCCCTGCATCGTGCAACCGAAGGCGGTCGACACGGCGCCTTCGATTTCGGGCCCGTGCGGATCGCGCGATACGGCGCAGCGCCGAACTTCCTCGACCATCTGCCCGGGGCTCATGCGCACGTTCGATTCGCTGTGCCGGCGCGAGGCCGAAACCGGAAACGTGATCTTGTGCGCGCCGGCGGCCACCGCGCGCTCGAAGCCCTTCAGGTTCGGCGCCAGAGCGACCACCTTGACCCCGGAAAGCGTGCGTGCGTGCGCTACGACCTCCGCGGTATCGGCCATCGCGGGAATGAGTTTCGCCGGAACGAAGGAGCCGACTTCGATTTCGCGCAGCCCCGCGGCCGCAAGTGCGCTGATCCAGCGTTTCTTGGCCGCCGTCGGCATGAGATGTTTCGCGTTCTGAAGCCCGTCGCGCGGACCGACTTCACAAATGAGGACGTCGCTCATGCCGTCATTCTAGACCGCTCGATTTGCGCGATGGCGATTCCGCCGGCCGCTGCGCAAGCGGCGAATCCGAGCATGATGGGGAGCGCCGCGCCCCAGCCCAACCGGGTCGCGAGCCAGGCCACCGCGATGGGAGACAGGAACTGAACCAGTTGCGACACCTGCATGACCATGCCGTTGGTCGTGCCGATGTGCTGCGGCGAGCGTGCGAGCGCCGCGACTCCCGAAAATACCGCCGTCGGGATGATGCCGCCGAAGAACGAAAACGCGAGACAACTCGCGTAGCGACCCCAGTCCGGCAGCAGGTCGAGGAGGGCGCCGCTCGCCGCGAGTGCCTGCACCGCGCTCGCGAAAACGATGATGCGCGAACGGCGCGCGCCGCGCGCCATCAGCCAGCCGCCGAGGAGGACTCCCGGCACGTTGATCCCGACCCAGAGCGCGGTGAGCAGTGCCGCGGGCAGCAGCGCGCCGCCACGTTCGCCCACGATGAACGTGGGAAGCCAGGTGATGAGCGCCGCCCATTGCGCGACGTAGCCCGCGAACACCAGGCAGAGGAGCAGACTGGCGGGATGGGGCAGCGTGTCTGCGCCCAGGCGCAGCGGCAGCGTTCGGTTGACGGATGCGCGCGGCGGTACCGCGCGCGCGACGAGCGCGAGGCAGGCGACGGCCGCTGCGCCCAGCAGCAACCAGAGACTGCGCCACCCGTAGGTCGTCAGTGCAAGCGACGCAGCGAGCATGGCGAGACAGCCGCCCGCCGGGAGGTAGCAACTCCATAGCGCCATCGCCCTCGGCCGATCGCCCGCCGCCGCAGTCTGCGCGATGAGCGCGACGCCTGCCACCGTCATCATGATGAAACCGGCGCCTTCCAGAAATCTCGACGCGAGCAGGGACGCGTACCCCGGAGCAACCGCGCCCACGAGGCTGCCGGTGGCCATGAGCGCGAGCCCGGCGAGCGCGATGCGGCGATGCCCGAAGCGATCCGATACGATTCCAGCGAACAGCCCGACCACGCCACCAATGATGTTGAGAACCGTGGCGATGTAACCCGTCTCGATGAGCGTAAGGCCGAAGTCCGTGCGCAGCGCGGGCAGCGCAGGCGGAACCTTGCCGATGCAGGCGCCGGCGACGAGGCCGCCTGCGAAGACTGCCCAGACGGCAGTCCAGTTCGTGCGGCTCACGCGGCCGTGACCGGAAGCCTCAGTTCGACGATTTTCTTCTGCCACGCGGCCGGCCCGGTCTGATGCACGGAGGTGCCGCTCGAATCCACGGCCACGGTGACCGGCATGTCCTTCACCTCGAATTCGTAGATCGCCTCCATGCCGAGGTCCTCGAACGCGACCACGCGCGAGCGGCGGATCGCTTTCGCGACCAAATACGCGGCGCCGCCGACCGCCATCAGGTAGGCGGCGCGGTGTTTGCGAATCGCCTCGATCGCCGCGGGACCGCGCTCGGCCTTGCCGACCATCGCGGCGAGCCCGGTCTTGTCGAGCATCATGTCGGTGAACTTGTCCATGCGCGTCGCGGTCGTCGGGCCCGCGGGGCCGACGACTTCGTCGCGCACCGGATCGACCGGGCCGACGTAATAGATCACTCGATCGCGAAAATCCACCGGCAGCGGCTCGCCCCGCGCAAGCAGATCCTGGATTCGCTTGTGAGCCGCGTCGCGCCCGGTGAGCAACTTGCCCGAGAGGAGCAGCGTCTGTCCGGGTTTCCAGCCGGCCACCTCGCTGCGCGTCAGCGTATCCAGATCGACGCGCCTCGCCTGCGGCGACGGCGACCACGCGACCTTGGGCCAGTCCTCCAGCGAGGGAGGCTCGAACTCCGCCGGCCCGGAGCCATCCAGCACGAAATGCACGTGCCGCGTCGCGGCGCAGTTCGGAATCATCGCCACTGGCAGATTCGCCGCATGCGTGGGATAGGTCTGGATCTTCACGTCGAGCACGGTCGACAATCCGCCGAGGCCTTGCGCGCCGATGCCGAGCGCATTCACCTTGTCGTACAGCTCGATGCGCAGTTCCTCGACTCGGCTCCGCGGCCCGCGCGCTTTCAGTTCCGCCATGTCGATCGGCTCCATCAGCGCGGCTTTGGCCATGAGCATCGCCTTTTCCGCGGTGCCGCCGATGCCGATGCCGAGCATCCCGGGCGGACACCAGCCGGCGCCCATCGTCGGAACCGCCTTGACGACCCACTCGGAGATCGAATCCGACGGATTGAGCATGACGAATTTCGATTTCGCCTCGGACCCGCCGCCCTTCGCGGCGACATCCAGTTCGACCCGGTCTCCCGGAACGAGCTGCAGGTGGATCACCGCGGGCGTGTTGTCGCGCGTGTTCCTGCGCGTGAACGCGGGGTCCGCGAGGACCGAAGCGCGGAGCTTGTTGTCCGGGTCGAGGTATCCGCGCCGCACGCCTTCGTTGATCGTCGCCTCGAGGTCCATCCCGGATTCCCAGCGCACGTCCATGCCGATCCTGAGAAACACGTTGACGATCCCGGTGTCCTGGCAGATCGGCCGGCGGCCTTCGGCGCACAGGCGCGAATTGGTGAGGATCTGCGCGATGGCGTCCCGGGCAGCGGTCGATTGCTCGCGCTCGTAGGCGCGCCCGAGGGCGCGCAGGTAGTCGGCCGGGTGATAGTAGGAAATGTACTGCAGCGCATCGGCGACGCTGCGGATCAGATGTTCGGCGCGGATGAGGCTCACAAAAGGACTCCTTTCACCGCCTTCGCGGCGGCATTGGCCGCGCTGAGGCGGACGATCGCGAGGTACAGTGGCGACTGGCGGCGGCAGACCCTTGCCAGGCGAAGTGGCTCGTAGATAAACGGGAGGGATTGCATCAGGCGGCGGAAGCCGGAATCAGGCAGCGCCTGACTGTAACACAGGCTCCTTTACAAGTTGTTGATCTACTGGTTCTATTCTGCCTTTCCGAAACGACGGCGTAAGCGTCGTGTAAGACTGCTTCAACAGAATTTTGAAGACCAACCAGGCAAGCGAGCGGAGGAGTTCCGGCATGTCGTCAACGATCGAAACGGTGCTGCACGAAACGCGGGTCTTTCCGCCGTCGGCGGAGTTCATCCGGCAGGCGAACGTTTCCGGAATGGAGGCCTACCGGAAAATGCGCGCCGAGGCCGAGCAGGATCTCGAGGGTTTCTGGGCCAGGCTCGCGAGAGAGAACCTCGCCTGGCACAAACCGTTCACGAAAGTGCTGGACGAGTCGAAAGCGCCGTTCTATCGGTGGTTTTACGACGGCGAGCTGAACGCCTCGTACAACTGCCTCGACCGGCATCTCGCGACGCAGCCCGAAAAGGTCGCGATCATTTTCGAGGCCGACGACGGCAGCGTGACGAAGGTGAGCTACAGGGCGCTCTATCATCAGGTCTGCCGGCTTGCGAACGCGCTTCGGCACCACGGCATCAAGCCGGGCGACCGGGTTCTGATCTACATGCCGATGTCGATTCACGTGATCGTGGCGATGCAGGCCTGCGCGCGCATCGGCGCGACGCATTCGGTGGTATTCGGCGGTTTTTCCGCCAAGAGCCTGCAGGAGCGCATCATCGACGCGGGCGCGACCGAGGTGATCACGGCGGATGGCCAGTTTCGCGGCGGTCGCGAGATCCCGCTGAAACCCGTCGTCGACGAGGCGTTCGCGATGGGCGGTTGCGAACACGTGCGCAACGTCATCGTCTACAAGCGAACGGGCACGCCGGTGCCGATGAACTCGCCGCGCGACAAGTGGTGGGATGACGTGATCAAGGGGCAGCCCGACGCCTGCGAGCCGACGTGGGTGAACGCGGAGCATCCGCTGTTCATCCTGTACACCTCGGGCTCGACGGGTAAGCCCAAGGGCGTGCAGCACTCGACCGGCGGCTACCTGCTCGGTTGCACGCTGACGATGCAGTGGGTCTTCGACAACAAGCCGAGCGACGTCTTCTGGTGCACGGCGGACGTTGGCTGGGTCACGGGGCATAGCTACATCGCCTACGGGCCGTTGTCTTGCGGGACGACGGTCGTGATGTTCGAGGGCATTCCGACCTATCCGGACGCGGGCCGCTTCTGGAAAATGATCCAGGACCACAGGGTCAATGTGTTCTACACCGCGCCCACGGCGATCCGTTCGCTCATCAAGGCGGGCGGGGACCTGCCGAAGAAGTACGACCTGTCGTCATTGCGCATCCTCGGAACCGTCGGCGAGCCGATCAACCCAGAGGCGTGGATGTGGTATCACACGACCGTGGGCCGCGAACGCTGCCCGATCGTCGATACGTGGTGGCAGACTGAAACCGGATCGATCCTGATCACGCCGCTTCCCGGCGCGATCCCGACGAAACCGGGCTCCGCGACGCTGCCGCTGCCGGGAATCTTTGCCGACATCGTCGACGAAACCGGGCAGTCGGTCGGGCGCGGCAAGGGCGGGATTCTCGTCATCCGCCGTCCCTGGCCCTCCATGATCCGGACCATCTGGGGCGACCCGGAGCGTTACAAGAAGACCTATTACCCGGCGGATTTCCAGGGCAGGCTGTACCTCGCAGGCGACGGCGCGAGCACCGACGAGGAGGGCTACTTCCGCATCGTCGGCCGCATCGACGACGTGCTCAACGTATCGGGCCATCGTCTCGGGACGATGGAAGTCGAGTCGGCCTTGGTGGCGAATTCGAAGCTGGTGGCGGAAGCTGCGGTGGTGGGGCGTCCGGACGAATTGACCGGCGAGGCGGTGGTGGCGTTCGTCGTCCTCAAGGGCGCGCGGCCGAGCGGCGAAGAGGCCAAGAAATTGGCGCGGGAATTGCGGGACTGGGTGGCGAAGGAAATCGGACCGATCGCCAAGCCGAAGGAGATCCGGTTCGGCGACAACCTGCCGAAGACGCGTTCCGGCAAGATCATGCGGCGCCTGCTGCGCTCGATCGCCAGGGGCGAGGACATCACGCAGGACGTTTCGACGCTGGAAAACCCGGCGATCCTCGAGCAGCTCAAGCAGACGAGCTGACTGATCGGCGCGCCCAGTGCGAGAATCGGGGCGCCGAAGCGCCCCGGCTGGCGCCGGGCGGGAGGGAGGCACGGATGCACGGCTTCGAGAAGAAGGGGCAGCGCATGA